>SAMEA104404106__coassemble_238_pt1 | contig 63344 bp, 38 predicted proteins | sample SAMEA104404106__metabat2_high_PE_050 | metagenome-assembled genome bin SAMEA104404106 (sample SAMEA104404106) | Balaenoptera acutorostrata | reverse complement strand
TTTTTGCCATCACCTTGAAGGGTAAAGCCAGAGTTGTTAATGGCTTCAGCGACATCGCCAACTTTAGCAACGGCATTGTTTGCGTTGTCTAATTCGGCTTGTGCGTCATCAACTTTTTTCTGAGCTGCATCAATGGCATTTTGATCATCCTCATCTGCATTTTCTAACTCTGTTTTAGCGTTATCTAATGCCGTTTGTAAACCATCAATATTTTTAACCACAACCGTACCGGCTTTATTAGTTTCAGTTGCTGTATCTGCTGTTACAGCATCTAAATCGCCAGTTGTGACATCAACAGAATAAGGGCTGTTTTCTGAACCTGTACCATTAACTGTTGTATTAGAACCATCAACTAACTTAGTTTCTGTACCATCTGGACTAATAGCATCTGGGATGATTGCAGATACGTAAGATTTATCAGTATTCACATCATCCGCATTAACTGCTGTTGCTCCATCTTTAGCTTTACCATTTTCAACATCGTCAACGTTGTAGTATTGATCTCCAACTTTAACAACTAACTTATCACCTGTTTTTGTTTTATAGGTAACTTGAGTTGTTTTGTTATCAGCTGCAACATTATAAGTTACCTCAACACGACCATTACTTTCTTCTGTAACAGCGGCTGTTGTACCTTGACCATTAACAAAACTCACCGTGTCATATGGGTTAATAAAGCCTTTTTGGGTTGTACCTTGTTGAATATTCCAACCCGCATTTAATACATCACCAACCGTTGCTGCTTGATGTTCTGCAATATTTTCTGGTTTTGTTACTGCTGTTGCTGGGGTTGACGGGGTTGTGGTTGTTGGTGCAGTAATATGATTTGCTAAACCATCAATGGAACCATCATTATTTAAAACTTTAGTACCATTTTCACCATCACCAACTGTTCCAAGTTTCAAGTCTTTACTTAAGGCAAAAGTCACTTGACCATTATCGTTGGTAACAGTGATATTTTTCACTTTTTTACCACCAACAGTTTGTTCTTTACCTTGTAAATTCACTACAGAACCTGGTTTAACCAATGAACCATTTTTGCCATCACCTTGAAGGGTAAAGCCAGAGTTGTTAATGGCTTCAGCGACATTCGCAACTGTTGCAATTTTCGCACCTTCATCATCAACAGCTTTTTGTGCAGCCTCAACATCTTTTTCTGCTTGAGCAATAGCTTCTTTATTTGGAGTTTCTTCAGCTTTTAATTCTGCTAATTTATCTTGAGCAGTTTTTAACGCTTCCGCACCATCAACATTTGCATGGCCTTCTGAATCATTACCTAAAGTTCCTGTTTCTACGTTCACTTTTGGAATAATCGCAGAGACGGCAGAGGTTACTTTTTTAGCGTCTTCATCACCTAGTTTTTGGTCTGTATCAATGTCACCATCAGGCGTTAATTTGTAATATTTACCTTTTTCTGTGCCATTTTTACCATCACCAAGTTTCACTACTTCATCACCTAATTTATAAGTGATTTCTGTAGTTTTACCGTCAGTGGCAACACTATATTTAACCGTTGTTGTTAAATTATCAGTAGTTTCAACCGTTGCCGTTGTACCATCACCATTTGCAAAATTCACCGTATCAAAAGGCTTCACAAAATCAACGGCTGTGCCATTTCCTTGAATATTCCAACCAGCATTTAATACATCATTAACATTGGCCGCTTGGTTGCCGTTTTCTGTTCCGGTAATTGCATTCGATTTTGTTACCGCCGTATTATTTGCTGTATTTGGCAATGTAATATGATCTTTAATACCGTCGATGGAACCATCATTAACTTTTTTACCATCTTCAGTTGTTGCTGGAGTGCTTAAGTCTAGGTTTTTGGCTAGTTTAATTTCTAGTGCGTTATCTTTAACAACTGTACTAATGTTGCTATCTGCACCTTTCACTAAGATAGCTTTATTCAATGTTTTCATTACAGAATTATTATCTTCTGCTTGTAAACCAAAACCATCATTTAAGGTTGCAACTTCTTCTTTAGTGCCATCTGGTTTCGTATAAATAATACGCGTTTTACCATCCGCACCATTTTCACCATTAATGCCGTCATTTCCATCAAGGCCTTTTTCGCCTTTACCAAATGTAAGTGATGCGTCTTTACCATCAACACCATCTTTTCCATTTACGCCATCAATACCGTGGAACACAATGGAATCAGGTTTAATGCTAATGCCATCTTTACCATCTTTACCATTTACGCCAATTAAACCATCTTTTCCTGGTTGTCCATCTTTACCAAGACCGCCAAGTGAAACTTCATCATTTAAGCCAAAATGAACTGTCGTTTTGCCGTTTTCTGTGGTTTGAGTTACTTGAATGTTTCCATCCTTATCCGTAACAGTTCCATCTTCAGCCAGTTTTTTACCTGTTAAATCAACCGTATTTCCTGGTTTAACTAACGTGTTATTTGCACCACTTGCTTGTAAGTTAAAGCCAGAGTTGTTAATGGCATCAACAATATTTCCTACTGTTGCAACTTTATTTAGATTATCTAAACCTGCATCAGTAAAGGCTTTTTGAGCGGATGTAAGTTTTTCTTGTTCTTCATTAACTTTAGTTTGAGCGGCTTCTTTTTCATCATCACTTGCGGAAGATAAAGCTTTCTCCGCTTCTGCTAAAGAGTTCTTTGCTTCAGTTAAATTATTGATTAACTGTTGTTTTTCAGCATCATCAATGGTAACACCATCAACTTTTAATGTACCTTCCTCTTTTGCCGAAAGTGTTCCATTATTGATATTAATTTGAACTTTATGATTACCATCTGTTGTTTGATCAATAGAAACGGTTGTTCCATTTCCATTTATAAAATCAACAACATCCCCTGGATGAACTAATTTTCCTCCAGTGCTATTTTCCTGTAATTTAAAGCCTGATGAGTTGATTGCATCAGCAACATTTTGTGCTGTTGGTAATTTGCCAAAACCTGCTTCCTTATATTTTTCTTCAGCTTTTGTTAATGCTTCTTGCTTTCCTTGTAAAGTTTCCTTTTGTTGTTTTACTACTTCCTCAGCCTTTGTAACAGCTTGACCTTTACTCTCATCATCAGGATGTGCTTGTTTTTCCTCTTGAGCATTTTTAAGCTGTTCTTTAGCTTCACTTAAACTTTGCTCTGTTGTTTTTATTTGCTCTTTAGCCGTATTAATATCTGTTTCTAAAGCAACTTTAAATTCCTCTTCAGTTTTTCCTTCTGGTATTCCTGTAATTTCAGGGGCCTTAACTTTTCCATCATTCTCATTAGAAAGATCTCCCAATGTCACATTAACGCGGTAAGGATTCTCTTTAGTTCCTTCTCCTGTGACGATTGTGCTATCACCATTTTTAACTGATGCTTCGCCGTCTTTACCATCTTTACCATTTTTACCGTCTTTACCTGCAGGGCCTTGAGGGCCTTGAGGACCTTGTGGACCTATTGCTCCAGGATCACCTTTTTCACCTGCTGGACCTTGAGCCCCGGTATCACCTTTTTGGCCTTGTTCTCCTTTTGGACCAGCTGGGCCTTGAGGCCCCGTTTCACCTTGAGGACCTTGCGGACCTGTTGCTCCAGGATCACCTTTTTCACCTTGCTCGCCTTTTGCTCCTGGTTGGCCTTGTGCTCCAGTATCACCTTTTTCACCTTTTGGTCCTTGATCTCCTGTGTCACCTTTTGCGCCAGCTGGACCTTGAATTCCTTGCTCACCTTTTACACCTGCTGGACCTTGAGCCCCAGTATCACCTTTTTGGCCTTGTTCTCCTTTTGGACCAGCTGGGCCTTGAGGCCCCGTTTCACCTTGAGGGCCTTGCGGACCTGTTGCTCCGGTTTCACCTTTATCTCCTTTTGGTCCTTGATCTCCTGTATCACCTTTTTCACCTTTTGGACCCGCTATTCCTTGCTCACCTTTAGGACCTTGTGGTCCTGCTGGGCCTTGAATTCCTTGTTCTCCTTGCTCGCCTTTTTCACCTTGTGGACCTCGTCCACCAGTATCACCTTTAGGTCCTTTAAAGCGAGGATCATTTGCTAAGGTATCTTTATCTAAGGTAATTTTTATTTGGCGAATACCATCAGATAAAGTTTCTCCAGTTACTTTAATTCCATCAATACCAACAAAACGAACTTGATTAGCATTTTTTACTGCATCAATATAATTATTGGTAACAGCATTACTTTCGCCCATTGTTCCAGCGCCAACTAACCAGCCCATATTAATAAGATCACCTACAGTTGCCGCATGATTTTTTTCTAACCCTGCAGATTGTAAATTGAGAATTGGTTCTGATTTTTTACCTAAATTTTGTGTTGGTATTAAGCTAACCACCCCTGAAATTGTTGAATTATCAAGATTAATTCCATTTAATGTTGTTGTTATTGTTGTAACTTTATGTCCACTTATTAAATCCCCATTATCATCTGTATCCTTTAAAATAATACTTCTGAATGCTGGATCCATTTTCATTCCAATATAAATCTGACCATTATTTGGATCTGCATAAGTTTCAATATTTGTTCCTATAAATCTCCCTGTCCCTGTAGAACCCCACTTCTGATTTGTTGTTAATCCTAAACTTTCATAAGGTTTACGCTTCACAGTATTGTTATCAGAATTTCCTCTATCACTATAATACTTTGTTTGAATAGCTTTTAACTGTGCCACGTTAACAGCATCTGTATCTTCCGAACCTGCAGCAACATTAATTATTTGGCGAGTATTATTTTTATCTCCAACAGAAACTACACCTAGCTTACCCTTAACTGTTGCTATTACATCACTATCGTTATTTATAAAGGAAAATACTTGATTAGAAAGAACTGCTACATTCTTATTAGATGTGCTAACACTAGTAAGAATACTTCTATCAGCTACAGAATTTGATCCTAGAGCTACGGCATCTTTAGCTTGAGCTTTTGAAAATGTTCCTAAAGCTACAGCATCAGAAGCATTTTGACTTGTTTGAGCCTTATAACCAATAGCGGCACTATATTCACCACTTCCTTTCGCTCTCCAACCTTGAGCAATACTAAAATCTCCTTCAGCATTAGCGGCCATGCCTTGAGCAATAGCACCATTACCTGAATGTGAAAGTTCTCCCATTGCAATACTTTGCAATCCTTCGGCATGTGCCATTTCACCTAATGCAATAGTATATTGATCACTTGTTTTTGCTCCATCACCAATAGCAACAGCGAAGCTATTTTTAGCCATAGCATTAGTACCAATGGCAATACTATTCACTCCATTAGAACCATCTTTTGTTGTATCTTTAATAACGCTTGCTCCTGAGCCGAGTGCAATGCTTCCACCACCGGCAACATTAGCATTATGACCAATCGCAATCGCCTCACCTTTTATGGTTTTTGTATCAATTATTGCTTCTGCATCGGTTGCATAATTTTGACTATGTACTGTGTATGTATTCTCTGCAACACTTGTTGCAGTTGCATTTTGCCCTACAGTGATAGAATGATCACCTAACGCACCAGCTTTTGAATTAATAGGCCCTAGATTAGTACTTGATGTGCCTATTATTTGATTCGGTTTCCCATCATTTACGTGTACATACGTTTCAGGTAATTTTAATGAGCTTACAGGATTCGCTGAAATCCTAACGGTATAACCACCATCAACAGATGTAACATCAACTTTTGCATTATCTCCAGCGACAAATTGAACATGATTTTTAGGATCAATCACATCTCCTACATCGCCATCCTTATCTCCAATAACCCAACGAGAATGTTTTAACATAGCGGTTAATGCACTATATAACTGAGATCCATTAACTGCATCTGTTGACGTTTCACTAATTCTCCCCGCAGCCAGATTCGTTAATGTTCTTTCATTATTCTCTGAACCAATACTGACAGTACTTTGAGGATTTGTACCGGCGAAATGTCCGATATATACAGCATCTTTATGTTCAGGATCTTGATTACCAATATTTAAATGACCTTCATTATTATTATCCGCACTTCTGTCAGAATTTTTATATAAATATTGATAAGTTAATTGAGCTCTTTCTGTTGCCACAGCATCTGCAGTTTGAGATTTTGAGCCTAAGGCTACGGCATTTTCATTATTTGCTAAAGATTTATGCCCCAAAGCTACAGCCCCAGTCTTATATGCCTGAGCTCCGCTATTTTCATCACCATATACTCCACCTCCAATAGCAACTGCGAATTCTCCTAAGGAACGAGCATTATTACCAAATGCTAAACTAGATCTCAATTTAGCATCTGCATTAGTACCAAAAGCCATAGCATGTTTATATCGTGCAGTTGCTCCTGAACCTAATGCAAAACCATATCCTACAGATGTTGCATCTTTACCTATAGCAATAGCTCTATCTTCAGCCCCTGAAACTACAGTAAAAGTTTTTTGATTTTGTATTATTGTTCCAACTTCAAAACCAGCCTGAGTACCAGCACCTAATGCTATAGAACTATTTGTTCTTGCGATAGCTCCTAAAGAACCTTTTGAACGTTCTTCTCCTTGTGATAATCCTCCACCTATAGCTAAAGAAAATTGATCTTTAGCCTCAGCATTAGCCCCAAAAGCTGTACCATAATAATTTGTTGTATGAGCATTATGACCTACTGCTGTTGCTCCTGGATTTGAAGCTATAGAATCTTTACCAATAGCAATAGAAGAAACCAGCCGATCATTGACGGTTTGTTCTTCAGAAGCCCTCGCATTAGTACCTATACTAATTCCATTATTTCCAGCGTTAGATGAGCTACCAATAGCAATACCATAAGCTCCTGCTGTTGCTCCATTATCAATAGCATAATCATTTTTCATCCCACCTAACGCAATACCGCCAGTACCATAGCTTCTTAAAGCCCGCGTTTGATACAAACTCATAGGCTGAGCAAAACGTAATCTAGGTTGATAAGCTAGCATTCTTAATGCTGGAGAAAGTTGCGGAATGAGTTGATTTTGTTTTTCTTTATTATAAATATCATTAATAATTTCATTATTTTGATCTTGTTTTTTATTAATATTATTTACAATTTTTTGCTTATCTTTTTGAGTTTCTTTTAAGGGAGCTTGTTGGGCAAAAGAATTGATTGAAATTAAACAACTTAATGCAACCAAAGATAACTTAAAGGGAAAAACTAATAATGGTTCATTTCTAGTTGTTGAATGAAGAGAATGACATTGAGTAGAAGATTCAGACTTCACTTTCCCCTTTGCTAATTCAGACACAACCACTAATGCTTGTTTTGTTTGGGAAAATATAATTTTAAATACGTTATTCATATAACACCTTATGGTTAATATTTTTTTAAATCTCTGACAATATATTTAATTTGCTACGCTGATCTTTAAAAAATTAATTTTGATAAACTTTAGTTTAAAAAAAATAAATAACCCGAAATAGTTAGGTTATTTATTTATAAAAAAACAGTGGGGCACTATATGAAATTAAATTTATTCTTTCAACCTTTAAAAAATAGCTCAAAAATAAATATTAATTTATTTTATTATTTTAAATAAATAACGCTTACAATCTTTAATTTATTATAACAATTTGAAAATAATATATTTTTTAAAAAAATCATTATTAATCATCTTCATTTATTTAGAAAAAACACTCCTTTTGATATTTATTTATTTTTTATTATAAAATATAAAAAATAATTCAATCGCTCAAAAAAAAAACAATTTTGTCTTTAATCTATCTTTTAAAAAATTAGCAAAAAAAAAGCACCAACCTTTCGGTGAGTGCTTCCTTGATTAATTTGGAATGTTGTGTTTACTGCATTTTTGTTGTCATTATTTCCAAATTTCGTATTCTACGCCACGTTTAATTAACTCTGGGTGGTCGTCAATTTTAAATTCTGGTTCTTTCGAGCCGGCTTTTAATTGGCGTTGATAATCTTTTAATAGCGTCCATACGATTGGTGATAAGCGGATAATTGCCACTAAGTTGATTAAGGCCATAATTGCCATAACGGTGTCGGCAAAGCTCCACACGATAGTGCCGGAATTTACTGCCCCGAAATATACGAAGAATAAAACAACTACACGGAAAATAAAGACCATTGCAGGTTTATTTTTTAAGAAACGAATATTACTTTCGGCGTAAGCATAGTTACCAATAATGGAGGAAAATGCGAATAATAAAAGGATAATCGCTAAGAAATGTACCCCAAAATCACCAACGTGGAATTTTAATGCGTGTTGCGTTAAGGCGATATTTTTTAATTCTGTGCCACCGTAGCTGTCGGATAATAAAATCACCGCGGCAGTACAGGTACATACCACCATTGTATCTACAAATACACCAAGCATTTGAATTAAGCCTTGGCTTGCGGGGTGTTTAACCGAGGCGGATGCTGCGGCATTTGGTGCAGAACCCATACCAGCTTCATTCGAGAATAAACCACGTTTAATCCCCATAATCATCGCTTGTGAGAAAATCGCACCAAAAATCCCACCGGCCATGGCTTGGAAATCGAAGGCGCTGTGTAGAATTGTTTTTAAAATACCAGGTACATGGGTGATGTTCATTCCGATAATAATGGCAACCATAATTAAATAGAATAATGCCATCGTTGGCACTACGCGTGCCGAGACTTTACCGATACGTTTTACGCCACCAAAAATAATTAAGGCAGTAAGAATCACTAAGCTCCAACCGACATATTCAGGCTGCCAGCTCCACGCGGTGTTTGTGGCTTCGACAATGGCGTTAGATTGTACGGCGTTAAAAGCAAAACCAAAGGTAAAAATAAGAGCAACGGCGAAACAGGCGGCCATTATGCGTGATTTTAAGCCTTTAGTGATGTAATATGCTGGCCCTCCGCGGTAAGAACCGTCGGCATTTTTAATTTTAAAAAGCTGTGCTAAAGAGGATTCCGCAAAGGCACTGGACATTCCGATTAATGCCGTTACCCACATCCAAAATACAGCCCCAGGCCCCCCTAAGGCGATAGCGGTTGCCACGCCGCCAATGTTCCCTACCCCAACTCGGCTAGCAAGGCCTGTGGCAAAGGCTTGGAAAGGGGTTAAGGCGTTACTGTCCGTACTACGGCCAAACCACATTTCGCGTAAACTTTCAGGAAAAAGACGTAGCTGTACAAAGCCTGTTGTGACGGTGAAGAAGATACCGACGCCTAATAATACGACGGTAGTGATATCCCATAATGGGCCATCGAAGGTGTGAACAAACCACGTTAAGGCTTGTTCAATCGTGGAAATAAAACTTGTAAACATATTGCTCCTTATTATTCCTGTATAAAAGGATTTACATTGTAACGATTTTTTATATTTTTCATAGTATAAATACTTTTTTAGTTGAAAAAAGCATAAAACCTTAGAAAAAATTCAATATTTTCTTTGTTAATTTAAATGCCATCAAAAAAAGCTGTTAATTATTTTTAAATTAACAGCTTCTATTTCTTTTTTTAATTGTTTAAAAATAAGGCGGCGGCACCTCGTACCCCACCGGAATCACCGTATTTTGCTTTTTTAATTACCGGCACTTTGGCACTCTCCATTAAATGTTTTGGTAAGGCTTGCGGGAGGGCTTCATATAAATAGTCAAAATTAGATAAGCCACCACCGAGTACAATCACATAAGGATCCAAAGCGGTAATAATATTACCTATTGAAATAGCACAAAGCTCAATAAACAAGGCCACAAAGGCCACTGCTTTTTCTTCGCCGGCATAAAAATGCTGGATAATTTCTGGGGCTGATAAGCTTTCCCCCTCGAGATCTTTATATAACATTTCAAAACCTCGCCCAGATAAATAAGTATCTAAGCAAGCTTGATTGCCACAGCCACAAGGATAAATTGGTGCTTTATCCCAGCCGAGTAATTTTAAGGCGTGATAATTTAATTGGGTATGGCCTAATTCCCCCGCCATTCCACTTTGGCCGGCATAAATTTTGCCCTTAAACACCATTCCGCCACCAAAACCAGTACCAAGAATTAAGCCCAATACGGCGGGATATTGGCGATTATCCGCGGCCCAAGCTTCAGAAAGGGCGAAACAATTGGCGTCGTTTTCCCCTTTCACTTCCCTGTTTAACAATAAAGATAAATCTTTCAATATCGGTTTATTATCTGCCACCGCAATATTCGCAATTTCTGCAATGCCGGTTTCTTGGTTAATAAAACCTGGAATGCCCAAGCCAACGGAGCCTTTTTCGCCAAATTTTTCATCCGCTGCTGTTACTAATTTTACAATGGCTTGTAGCCAATCTTGGTAACTTGTTTGCGGCGTTGGTACTCTGGTTGTATAAAGCTGTTCTAAATTTTGATTAAAAACCGCCAATTCAATTTTGGTACCGCCGATATCTAAACCGTATAACATATGTTCCTCTTTATTTATTTGTTAAATCCATTTTTGCAGCCAGCTTTTTATCTATAAAGATAAATACTGAGCAGCAAATTCCCCAAGATATAAGAATAGAAGCCAAAAGATCTATAGGATAATGTAACCCAAGCCACACTCGACTCAATAAAACCAATAATGCCCATAAGGCAATGCCTGCAGTAACATATTTTAATTTCGGCGCTTGTTTTCTCAATAAAAAGCCAAATCCTGCCGCCAATAACATCCAAGTTGCCGCAAATAAACTGTGGCCAGATGGGAAAGAATAATTGGTTTCATCGGCACGGTGATTAATTAACCATTTAGGTTGTTGGCTAATGTTTTCCGTTATAGGCTGGGTTTGGTAGTAATGTTTAATGATTTTGCTTTGAGTTTTGCGGCTTTCTAAATAGAAAAGATCAGGCTCGCTATGGGTGCGTTCAAAATAGGCATTCATAAAAGGGCGAATTTCTGCGAAGAAAGGTTTGGCGACTTTTTTAATGCCCTGCGTCATACCAAGGGTTAAGGCCATAATCATAATGACTGTCAATGCTTGTTTTTTATTGGGGATAAATAAAAAATAAAGAAACGCAAAAAAGGCGCAAGTGAGAACAAAAAAAGGTTTGCCGGCACTTTCTGTGAATAAAAATAAGAAATGATCAAACCAGCTAACAGGTTGGCTCTCTTGCCAATGAAAGCCAAAAAGCCAGAGAAAAATAGGGACAAACGCCAACATTAGCGTATATAATGACAATCTTTTTATCATGTTTACCTCAAAAAAACGAAAAATGTATTTTAACATTTAGCGACAAAAAGCATAGGGATTTAATTATGTCAAAAATTCAATTGGTGACAGAAGCCAATTTACCCACAGAGTTTGGAATTTTTCGTATCGTGGGGTTTGAAATGCCAGACAGTAAAAAAGAACATATTGCCTTAGTGATGGGCGATATTAAAAATGATCCTTCCCCTGTTTTGGCTCGAATTCACTCCGAATGTTTAACCGGTGATGCCTTGCATAGTTTAAAATGCGATTGTGGTTTTCAGCTCGCCACCGCCTTAAAACAAATTAGCCAAGAAGGACGTGGCGTATTAATTTATCATCGAGAAGAAGGGCGCGGTATTGGTTTAATCAATAAAATTCGTGCCTATGCGTTACAAGATCAAGGCTTGGATACCATTGAAGCAAATCTTGCTTTAGGTTTTGCCGCCGATGAACGTAATTTTGAAGTTTGTGCGGATATTTTTAATTTATTAGGTGTAAAACAAGTTCGCTTATTAACGAATAATCCTGCGAAAATTGAAACAATGAAACAAGCCGGTATTAATATTACGCAACGTGTGCCATTGAATGTTGGTGAAAACCGTTACAACACGCAATATTTAGATACTAAAGCCAAAAAAATGGGGCATTTTATTATTCACAATGGTGATCAACATTTATTGACGTGCCCCCATTGTCAATCGGAAATTCCTAATAAATAACTTAAATAAACTCGGTTTTCCCGAGTTTTTTTATTTCTTCTATTTTTGTTCTTTGTACCTGAAATTAGTAAAGAATATATGATTTGCAAGCCTTTATTGATTTTTTAAAATTAAAAATAAAACATCATTTTATTTTTGAAATATAATCCACCTCTATTTTTTGAAATTAAATTTTATTAGTTTTGTTTTTAAACTTAAATATTTTCAAATACAGCAACTTAATATTTTTAAATAAAAATCTTATTGACAATAATTCTCAATTAACTAAAAATTTTCCTGCTTTTTATTTAGCTATAAGGAAATTTTATGAAATCAATCTTTTCAAAATCTTTATTAAGTGCCGCTGTATTACTTTTTAGTACAGTTTCTCCAGCCAAAGAAATCGTTGATATTGCTGGTCGTACGGTTAATATCCCCGATAATCCTCACAAACTCATCCTCGGCGAAAGTCGTATGATCTATGCCTTATCAATATTGCAAAAAAATCCCATAAAAGATGTTGTTGGCTGGCGTACTGATTTAATTAAAAATGATCCTGACACTTATAAAAAACTTAGTGATATATTCCCAGAGACTAAAAATATTCCCGCTTTAGGTGACCCTTATACTAGCGATGTAAATTTAGAATCTATTATTAACCTTAAACCAGATGTTTATTTATTAAACATTGGAAAACTTTTAAAAGCTCAAGAAAGTGGCTTAATTGACAAATTAAAAAAAGTAGGTATTCCTGTGGTATTTATTGATTTCCGCCAACATCCTACTGAAAATACCGTACCAAGTATGTTGATTTTAGGTGATGTGGTTAATCAACAGCAAAAAGCCATGAAATTTATTAATTATTACCGTAAACAAATGGCATTAGTGGCAAATCGTATTAATGAAATGAAAGAATCCGATAAGCCTTTGGTCTTTATGGAAAATGCTGCTGGTTTATATGCTGATAAATGTTGTATGACTTATGGCCAACAAAACTTCGGTAAATTTATTGCCTTAGCTGGCGGTCATAACTGGGGCTCTACTAAATCTAGTGGTTTTAAATTTAAAGCGAATCCAGAAGTAGTCTTTAGCGAACCTTTCGATTTTATTATTGGAACAGGGGCAAACTGGAAAGCCGCCTATAAAGGTAGTCATCCTGTAACTTTAGGTTATTTTGCAAATAAAAAAGAAGTGCAATCTCAACTTGAATACCTTGCCCATCGTAAAGGCTGGTCTTCTCTTAAAGCGGTAAAAGATAAACACCTCTATTCTATTTACCACCAATTCTACAACAGTCCTTACCATTTTATGGCGGTGCTTGCGTTTGCAAAATGGTTCCATCCGGAATTATTTAAAGATGTGGATTTAGATAAAACCTATCGTGAGTTTTATGCTGAATTCTTACCAATTCCATACAGTGGTATCTTCTGGGCTAAACTTCAATAATTTTTATTAATCAATAACCACTTTCTTTAGCTCTATTAAGGAAGTGGTTATCTCTTTTTTATGTAATATTATGCAATCCAACCTTTCTTTATCATTAAAAGGAACGGCAAAGCAATATCAATCAAGAATGCTGAAACGTTCCCTTATTTTAGCTGGTGCTTTATTGCTTGTGTTATTGAGTTTTTTACTTGATTTATCCATTGGGCCTGGCAATTATCCTTTTTCTATTATTTGGGATACCTTATGGCATAAGCATGCTCACGGTATCGCCTTAGAAGTTGTGGTACACGAATACCGCCTTCCAATTGCATTAATGGCCATTATTATTGGTGCAATGTTGGCAACCTCGGGTGCTCAAATGCAAACCTTATTAAATAACCCATTGGCCGAACCCTTTACACTTGGGGTCGCTTCTGCTGCTAGTTTTGGGGCTGCATTTGCTATTCTTTATGGGGGTGACATTACAGGAAACCTCATTCAACATTTATTCATTAGTGGTTGCGCATTCTTCTTTGCCTTGCTGACTTGTGGTTTATTATTAATGATGACCAGAATTAAAGGCCTCGGGCAACAATCTATCGTATTATTTGGTATCGCAATTTACTTTATTTTCAATGCCTTACTAGCATTAATGCAATACAACGCCAACGAAACACAGTTACAACAAATTGTTTTCTGGATGATGGGTTCTCTTACTCGTGCAGATAATAATAAAATCCTCCTCTCCGCCTGTTTACTTTTTATTATTATGGCCATTACCTTGCGCTATTCTTGGCAATTAACCGCGTTACGTTTAGGTGAAGCCACGGCGCTCAGTATGGGGGTGAATATTAAACGCTTACAAATCATTATGTTAATTATGATTTCTTTGTTATCAGGTTTAGCGGTAGCTTTTGTAGGTGTCGTGGGCTTTGTGGGATTAGTTGGCCCACATATTGCCCGTTTACTTATTGGTGAAGATCAGCGGTTTTTTATTCCTTTGGCCGCCATTTTAGGTGCACTAATGTTGTCTGTTGCTTCCATTGTTAGCAAAGCCATTACCCCCGGCATTCTTTATCCCATCGGAATGATCACCGCTTTAATTGGGGTACCAATGTTTATCTCAATTTTAATCTCTAGTAAACGCTCAGGAAATTTACAATGATCCATAATATTCAAAATCATACCGCTTACATTCATCAGCTTAATGTTCATTATGCTCAAAAGCAGGTTCTATTCGATATAAATATCAATAATTTACAAGCGGGCAAACTCATCGGCCTTATTGGTCCAAATGCCTCAGGAAAATCCACATTATTTAAAGCATTAGCCGGCATTATAAAAAGCCAAGGAGATGTTGTGGTAAATCAGCAATCTTTGGCAAAAACACCAGCAAAATTATGGAGCCAAACTGTTGGAATGATGCCACAACAATATTCTGTGTATATTGCCTTAAAAGTTTTTGATAGCGTATTGCTTGCCTTAAAAAGCAATACCAATTGGAGAGTCAAAGAAGAAGAACTTCAATTCGTTGAAAAAACATTAATTTCCTTAAATATTAACCATTTAGCAGAACGTCAAATTTATGAATTATCGGGTGGACAACAACAAATGGTGGCAATGGCAAGATTATTAGTACGTAAACCACCGATGATTTTATTTGATGAACCCACAAGTGCTTTAGATTTAAAACATCAACTTGCCTCAATGCAAACCATAAAAAATATCACCCAACAACAAGGCATTATTAGCATCATCGCACTACACGATCTTAATCTTGCGGCGGCTTTTTGTGATCGTGTATTGCTATTAAAAAGGGGGCGTTTAGTTTTAGATGACAGCCCTCAGCAGGTATTAAGTCATCCTATTTTGGAAAGCGTATATGATGTGAATATTCAATTAGAAAAAACGCAACGCAACACTTTGTTTGTTGATGCTTTTCTAAAAAAAGAATCGCAAATAATCCCTTGACTCGCCAATTTTAACTGATTTAATTTTGTGCACTTTGTATTTGATTATTAAGTCACTTTTGCAACCGCCATTAAAAACAATCTCTATTTGCACCCTTGTTAAAATCTTGCTAAAGTAGCCAACGTTTTTATGCTTAAGCATTAGGAAAATTATAAATGAAACAAGAATTTTTAGACTTTGAGTTACCCATCGCTGAATTAGAAGCCAAAATTGACGCTCTTCGAGGGGTAGATCCTGAAGATGAAAAAATTAATCTTGACGATGAAATCGCTCGATTACAAAAAAAAAGTAAAGAATTAACTAAAAAAACCTTTGCAAATTTAGACGCTTGGCAAATTTCTCGTTTATCTCGTCATCCAAATAGACCTTATACCCTTGATTATATCCAATCTATTTTTACTGATTTCCAAGAATTAAAAGGTGATCGTGCTTACGCTGATGATAAAGCTATCATTGGTGGGTTAGCCCGTTTAGATGGGCGTCCGGTGATGATTATCGGGCATCAAAAAGGTCGAGATACCAAAGAGAAGGTTTTACGTAACTTTGGTATGCCAGCACCTGAAGGCTACCGCAAAGCATTACGTTTAATGCAATTGGCGGAGCGTTTTAAATTACCTATTTTAACCTTTATTGATACCCCAGGTGCCTACCCTGGCGTGGGCGCGGAAGAACGTGGCCAAGCGGAAGCTATCGCCCGTAATTTACGTGAAATGTCCACTCTTTCGGTGCCAGTAATTTGTACTGTTATCGGGGAAGGGGGGTCTGGCGGGGCCTTAGCCATTGGCGTGGGGGATACCCTTAATATGTTGCAATACAGTACTTATTCGGTGATTTCTCCGGAAGGCTGTGCTTCTATTTTATGGAAAAGTGCTGAAAAAGCCTCAACTGCCGCAGAAGTAATGGGCTTAACCGCTGAACGTTTATTACAATTAAAATTAATCGATAATATTGTACCAGAGCCTCTTGGCGGTGCTCATCGTAATTACGAAGAAATGGCGCAAAATTTAAAAACTCGTTTAATTGAAGATCTTGATTATTTATCTCGATTTGATAAGGATAATTTACTTGAACGCCGTTATCAGCGTTTATTAAGTTATGGATATTGTTAAGAAAAATGTAGATTTTAAAACGACATTTTTGTTATCTAACATTATTTAGTTTAGCTCTACTAACAATATTAAGGAACGTTAATATGAAACACATTCTTTCTATTCAATCTCATGTTGTTTTTGGTTATGCCGGCAATAAATCCGCAACTTTTCCAATGCAACTCCTTGGTGCTGATGTTTGGGCATTAAATACTGTGCAATTTTCTAACCATACTCAATATGGTAAGTGGACAGGAATGGTGATGCCAAAAGAACAAATTGGTGAAATCATTCAAGGGATTAAAGATATTGAGCAACTGCAACTTTGTGATGCGGTACTTTCAGGCTATATGGGATCTGCCGATCAAGTGGCTGAAATTATTAACGCCGTGAAAGAAGTGAAAAAAGCCAATCCAAATGCCATTTATTTATGTGATCCTGTTATGGGTCATCCTGATAAAGGCTGTATTGTGGCCCCTGGCGTTAAAGAAGGTTTGGTCGATATGGCCATGACAGAAGCCGATATCATTACGCCAAATTTAGTGGAACTACGTGAATTAACGGGCTTAGAAGTAAATAACTTTGAACAAGCGATTGACGCGGTAAGAGCTATGCTTGCTAAAGGGCCAAAAAAAGTCTTAGTGAAACACTTAAGTAAAGTGGGTAAGGAACAAGATAAATTTGAAATGCTCTTCGCAAATCAAGAAGGCATTTGGCATATTAGCCGTCCATTACACCAATTCTCTCGTGATCCTGTTGGTGTGGGTGATTTAACTGCCGGTTTATTCTTAGCCAATATTTTAAATGGTAAATCTGATTTAGAAGCCTTTGAACATACCGCCAATGCAGTCAATGAAGTGATGGAAGTGACTTATCAATCAGGTTTATATGAGCTTCAAATTATTGATGCAAGAGAGCGTATTTTAAATCCAACTTGTCATTATAAAGCGGTTAAAATCGCCTAGATTTTTATCTTATTTTAAAAGGGCTCTTCGCGGCCCTTTTTTATTTAATTTTCAACTATGTCTTTATTTAAACATTTTAGTCAACAAATCCAAAAATCCTACCCACAACAAAAAGCCTTTCTTATTGGTTTAAGTGGCGGATTAGATTCTACGGCATTATTGTTATTACTCGCACAATATCGTCAGCAATTTCCTGAAATTCAATTGCGCGCCATTCATATTCACCATAATTTAAGTGCTAATGCCGATGCTTGGGCGAGTCATTGCGAACAATTATGCCAACAATTAAATGTTCCTTTTATTTTAGAAAAAGTGAGCGTTGATAAGCATAAAAATATTGAAGCCTCTGCACGTGATGCTCGTTATCAAGGTATTAAAAAAAACATTTTAACTAATGAAATTTTAGTGACCGCTCATCATTTACAAGATCAAAGTGAAACCTTTTTATTAGCATTAAAACGCGGTAGTGGCTTGCAAGGTTTGTCGGCGATGCAAATCACCAGTGAAATAAATGGTCTAAAAATTTTCCGTCCACTACTCCATTGCTCTCGTCCGCAATTAGAAAACTTTGTGGTCAGTCATCACCTACCTTGGGTGGAAGATGAAAGTAATCAAGATAGCCGTTTTGAACGTAATTTTCTGCGCAATGAAATTTTGCCGCTTGTACGCCAGCGTTGGCCGCATATTGATCATGCTATTTTTCGTAGCTGTGAGCTTTGTTTCAATCAACAGCAATTAATTGATGAGTTATTACAAGAATCTTTTGCGCAATATTTTGATGCTGAAAATCATAGTTTTGCTATTGATCATTTTGCTCAATTTTCTGAAGCGAAACAAAATGCTTTATTAAGAGCCTGGCTAAAACAGCTTAAACAGGCTATGCCATCGCAATTACAATTAAAACAAATTATTCAAGATGTTATTTTTGCCAAAATAGATCGCAATCCACAGTTTAAACTGAATAATATGTTGATTCGTCGTTATCAAGATCGACTTTATTTCACACCAGAATTCCAAGATCTTAAAAAGAGCAAATGGGATCTCACATTAAATTGCCCTCTTTTCTTACCTGATAACCTTGGTTCACTTTTATTAACAGAAAAGCAAGATCACTTTCTGATCACTTGGCAAACAACGGATTTTTCTTCACCATTAAAGGCCCGTAAAACCCTCGCGTTAGAAAAAACAAAGGAACCAATTCAAGTACGCTTTTATTATCAAGGCAAAGTGAAATTAGAAAATGGCCAACATGAAAGTTTTAAAAAGTGTTGGCAAAAAGCCAATATTCCCCCTTGGCAACGCCAACGTATTCCATTAATTTTTTATGGTGAAGTCTTCAAAGCAGCAATGGGCTGTTTTAAAAATTTTGTTTAACCTTTACAAATAAAAAAAACACCCTAAAATACAGTATCCCAAACGAAATGACCCTAGGGAGCGAACCTTCGCTCCCTATGTTTATTGTAATTTTTACAACAGCTTACCCAAGGTAGGCTACTGACTTGAAATCAGAAAGAGACAATTATGACCAAACCTTTTACTCCTGAGCTACTTTCTCCTGCTGGCTCTTTAAAAAATATGCGTTATGCTTTTGCTTATGGCGCAGATGCCGTTTATGCCGGCCAACCTCGTTATAGCTTGCGAGTTCGTAACAATGAATTTAATCATAAAAATTTAAAAATCGGCATTGATGAAGCCCACGCCTTAGGCAAGAAATTTTATGTCGTGGTAAATATTGCTCCGCACAATTCCAAATTAAAAACCTTTATTAAAGACTTAGAACCTGTAGTGGCGATGGGGCCTGATGCCTTAATTATGTCGGATGCGGGTTTAATTATGTTAGTCCGCGAAGCCTTTCCTGATATTGATATTCACCTTTCCGTGCAAGCCAATGCTGTGAACTGGGCAACGGTAAAATTCTGGCAACAAATGGGCTTAACCCGTGTCATTTTATCCCGTGAATTATCCGTCGCAGAAATTGCTGAAATTCGCGAAAAAGTGCCAGAAATGGAATTAGAAGTTTTTGTACACGGTGCATTATGTATGGCTTATTCTGGTCGTTGCTTACTTTCTGGATATATTAATAAACGTGATCCTAACCAAGGCACTTGTACCAATGCTTGCCGTTGGGAATATTCTGTTACAGAAGCAAAAGAAGATGAAGTGGGCAATATTGTCAACGTAGGTGAAGAAATTCCCGTTAAAAATGTGGCACCAACTTTAGGTGAAGGCCCAACGACGGATAAAGTTTTCTTATTAGCGGAAAGCAAACGCCCTGAAGAGCAGATGTCGGCTTTTGAAGATGAACACGGCACTTATATTATGAATTCAAAAGATCTACGTGCTATTCAGCATGTGGAAGAATTAACCAAATTAGGGGTACATTCTTTAAAAATTGAAGGTCGTACGAAATCTTTCTATTATTGTGCTCGTACGGCACAGGTTTATCGTAAAGCCATTGATGATGCGGTTGCCGGTAAACCTTTTGATCCTACATTAATGGATAGCTTAGAAAGCTTAGCTCACCGCGGTTATACGGAAGGTTTCTTACGTCGCCATACTCACGATGAATATCAAAACTATGATTACGGCTACTCTATTTCTGATCGCCAACAATTCGTGGGGGAATTTACCGGCGTTCGTAAAGACGGTATGGCTGAAGTGGCAGTAAAAAATAAATTCCTCGTGGGTGATAGCGTAGAAATTATGACGCCACAAGGTAATATTACTTTCACCTTAAACAAACTCATTAACCGCAAAGGCCAAGAAGTGGATGCCGGCCGTGGTGATGGTCACTTTGTATTCTTAGAAGTGCCAGATAATGTGGATTTAGAATACGCCCTTTTAATGCGTAATTTAAAAGATACCGATACGCGTAATCCTTTTGGTGCTTAAACGCCTAAAAACCTATAAAAAAGGCTGAAATCTATTTTGATTTCAGCCTTTTGTTTTTCCTTTTATTTTTTGTTGGGAGGTTAGGGGTGTTTGATTATAAAAATAACTTATTTTCCTCTGCCTGAATTTGAGCATTATATAATTTCTCAATACTTTCATAATTATGGAATTCAACTTTATTTTTTATAGATGAAAATGCTGATTTTTTGATTTCTTGTTCAAATTTATTACGTTTTTCTTTTGGTGCAACTAATATCATTTTTGTTTGAAAATCTTGTAATTCAACAAATTTTACTAATGAATTCCTAAAATTTGTTGAGTGCTCAACTTCAAAGATAGAATTAGGAAAATTTCTTTCATTAAACCAAATAACATCAATAAATTTACTTGATTTTAAAATATGCTTAAAAGTAAATTCTGGAATTTGTGGTTGCGTCATAATGCTGTCTAAACTTTTACCAATAAATTTTGCATTTTTATCTGGCGAAAATGTTTTAAACTTTTTAATATTTCCTATTTCAAGTAACATTCCTTGTATATGAGAATGTGTAATTATATTTTCTTCCTCTTTTGATTTGATAATATTAGGATTATATTCATCAGGTAAATCATCAAGATGTTTTTTTAAACCATAAATACCAGAACGTAAACGTACAAATCTATCATCCCTTTGTACCCTTTCTTGTATAGTCATATGTGGAGTTTTACCTCTAATTTTTGATTTATCTTTATAAAGCCAAATTTCTTTATATAACAATCTCAATGGTGCATAAAAACCATTATTTAACATGACTTGTTCGATAGCTTCAGAATATGTCAAATCTTTATTTTTCATTAATAAACAATCCTTTAAAATAAATTAAATAACCATATTTCCATGATACCTTAATTTTTTTGCATTATCATCAATCAACCACAAACTACCCGTGTTAATGTGTTAATGTGTTAATGTGTTAATGTGTTAATGTCTAAATATTTCTATTCTTTTAAATCAAGAACTACTTGCTATTTTAATAGTGATTTTTAAAATATAAGTCTTTGCAAAATAAAAAATACTGCCCTAGGAAGCCATATGCCAAGTATCCGACAATTAAAATATATTATTAAAATCGTAGAGTTAGGATCCATTAATGAAGCCGCCAAGCAATTATTTATTTCCCAGCCTTCCCTTTCTAATTCCTTAAAAAATGTCGAAGATGAATTAAATATTACCATTTTCCAACGCTCCGGGAAGGGGGTGATTCTCACTGATGAAGGGGTGGAGTTTTTAACTTATGCTCGCCAAATATTAGAACAAGTGGGGCTATTGGAGGCAAAATATCACGCCAAAAGTAAAAGCAAAAAATTACTCTCGATTTCTTGTCAACATTATGCTTTTGCGGTGCATGCCTTTTCTACATTAGTGAAACAACACGACCATATTGAAGAATATGAATTTACCTTGCGTGAAACAGAAACCTACAACGTGTTTCAAGATGTGGCGAGCTTTCGCTCTGAATTAGGGATTATTTTTATGAGCCAATTTAACCGTAAAGTATTCCAAAAAATCTTTAAAGAAAAACAACTTACCTTTACGCCTTTATTCAAGGCCGAAGCCCACGTATTTGTCAGCAGCCAGCACCCTTTAGCCAATAAAACGAGCTTAAGTTTAAAAGAATTAGAACCCTACCCTTATCTTTCTTATGAGCAAGGCAGTGCCCATGCTTTTTATTTTGCAGAAGAAGTGCTTTCCACCCATTTCCATAAAAAGATGATTAAAGTAAGCGATCGCGCCACAATTTTTAATTTAATGCACGGTGTCAATGGCTACACCTTAAGTACGGGGATTTTAAGTCGTCGTTTGAATGATGATAATGTGGTTTCAATTCCTTTAAATATCAAAGAGTTAATGACTATTGGCTGTTTGCAACATAAACAATCCCATTTATCCCAAGGGGCTATGGATTATTTAGAGATTCTCAAACAGCAAATTGAAAATTATGGTTTTGAGCTAATTAATGGAAATTAAATAGCACTTTTATCATTAACTTTTTGGCAAAAAAATAGGTGCGACCGAAATCGCACCTGTTTTTTTTACTTATATTACCAACCTTTAATCACTGAACCTTTTAATAATTCATTGGCTTTGTCGTAAACTTCTTTTGTTTGGAAAGCTTTTACAAAGTTTTGAATATCTGGGTCGTTTTGGTTGTCTGTTCTCGCCACAATGTAGTTTACATAAGGTGAATCTTTATCTTCTACAAAAATAGAATCTCGCGTTGGGAATAAGCCGCTTTGTGAAGAGAAATTAGTATTAATCACCGCCACATCGACTGCCGATAAGGCACGCACTAATAGGTTGGCGTCGGCAGTTTGAATGCGGATATGTTTTGGATTTTCCACAATATCCACCTCGGTTTGGGATAAATCTTTTGGATCTCTTAATTTAATTAAACCTTTGGCTTGTAATAAGAGTAACGCACGACCAAGGTTGGTTGGGTCATTTGGTAACGCGATGGTTGCCCCCTCTTTTAACTCTGATAAATCTTTGATCTTTTTAGAATAACCGGCAATTGGATAAATAAAGGTTTTGCCTACTGGGATTAAATCTGTCCAGCCGCGATCCTTCGCTTGACGCTCTAAATAAGGCAAATGTTGGAAAGCATTGGCATCTAATTGTTTCGTGGCTAAAGCGGTATTTGGTAACACATAATCAGTGAATTCCACTAACTCTACATCAAGATTATATTTTTTCTTAGCCACATCTGCCGCCGTTTGATTATAGGCTAATTCCGGCCCGCTCATTACGCCTACTCGAATATGCCCATCTTTTGCTAAAAGGTTGCTGCTGGCTAACACTGCACTTGCAATTAAAGTTGTTTTTAAAATTTGAGAAAGTTTCATAAAAGCTCCTAATTAAATATGTTAAGTATAGATGTTGTGACATTATTTTTATTTATGGGTTAATTTCTTAACAAGAAAATCGCCCACAGTTTGAATAATTTGAACCATAACCACTAAGATAACGATGGTGGCTAATAAAATTTCTGGCACATAGGTTTGGTAACCATATTGAATCCCTACGTAACCTAAACCACCGCCACCAACGGTACCCGCCATTGCGGAATAATTCACTAAGGCAATTAAGGTGATGGTTAAAGAATTCACAATACTGCCAGCGGCTTCTGGTAATAAAAATTTTGTAATAATTTGAAAATTTGTGGCCCCCATGGCTTTGGCTGCTTCCGTTAAACTATAAGGAATTTCCATTAATGCCCCTTCTACAAGACGGGCCACAAAAGGAATGGCAGAAACAGAAAGCGGGACAATGGCCGCCGTGGTGCCAATAAACGTACCGATTACCCACATAGTAAAAGGAATAATGGCCACCAAAATAATCACAAAGGGAATAGAACGCCCAATATTTACCACTGTACTTAATAGATTATTCCAAAAAAGATTTTCTTTAATTTGCCCTTTGCGGGTGATAAATAACGCCACGCCCAAAGGGATCCCAAATAAGGCTGAAATTGCGCCAGAAGCAAACACCATATATAAGGTTTCCCCTGTGGCTTGCCATAATAGTCCTAAAACTCTAGGATTAAATACATCAAACATAACCTAATACCTCCACTTTAATATGATTTTCGCGTAAATAATGAATGGTGTTTGCGATAGCCTCTTTATCGCCTTCTAATTCTGCAATGGTAAAACCAAATTTCACCCCGCCGGCATAATCAATTTGTGAGGTTAAAATATTTAAATCAATGCCAAAGCGTTTTGAGGCTTGCGATAAAATGGGAGCATCCACAGAATTGCCGGTAAACTCAAATTTAATCACGGGATACACTTTTTCCGCCGTCGGTTGTGCGGCCAATTTTTCTAAATATTCATCCGGTAAGGTAATGTGGAAAGTTGAGGCGATAAATTTTTTCGCTAATTCTGTTTTTGGATTAGAAAAAATATCCGCCACTGTGCCTTGTTCTACCAATTTACCTTGATCAATCACCGCCACTTGGTGACAAATTTTTTTCACCACATCCATTTCGTGGGTGATTAATAAAATGGTAATGCCGAGTTTTTGATTGATTTCTTTTAATAATTTTAAAATAGATTGCGTTGTGGCTGGGTCCAAGGCGCTGGTCGCTTCATCACAAAGTAAAACTTTTGGATCGCAGGCTAAAGATCTGGCAATGGCTACCCGTTGTTTTTGCCCTCCGGATAAATTATTGGGATAAGCATCTTGACGCTCTGTAAGCCCCACTAAATCTAATAATGCCTTCACTTTGGTTTGAATTTTATCTTTATCCGCACCCGCTAATTCTAAGGATAAAGCAATATTTTGCGCCACTGTTCTTGAGTTGAGTAAATTAAAATGCTGGAAAATCATACTAATATTTCGACGCGCTTGAATCAGTGCTTTTTTGGATAATAACGTAAGTTCTTGGCCATCAACCACCACATTACCCGCACTCGGTTCTTCAAGTAAATTAACGCAGCGAATTAAGGTACTTTTGCCGGCCCCTGAGGCACCGATGACGCCACAAATGCCGCCTTTAGGTACCGTTAAGTTAACGTTATCTAGGGCTTTAATTTCGCGCCCTGATACATTAAATATTTTGCTTAAATTGGTGAGTTCTATCATATTGCCCCCTGTTTAATTTTCAATGGCAAGCAATATATCACTGAATTTTTTGTTATAGGTAATTCTATATTTTTATGAATAAATATAGCTTTTTATTATAAATGAAAATAACCTTAAAAATTTTTCATTCCCATCTTGACAAGCATTTTTTTGTCGATTAAAAATTGAATAGGTTAATTGCCGTATATTTAAAAATTAACCCACTCTTCTTTTTTTAATCAATTCAAAAGGACACAACATGAAAGATCTCGATTGGGATAATCTTGGTTTTGGCTATGTGAAAACCGATTATCGATTTATTGCTCATTACAAAAATGGCCAATGGTCGGAAGGGGAATTAGTACAAGATAACCAGTTAACTATCAGCGAAGCCTCGCCAGCATTACATTATGGCCAACAATGCTTTGAAGGATTAAAAGCCTACCGCTGTCAAGATGGCACCATTAATTTATTCCGCCCTGGCGAAAATGCCAAACGCCTACAAAAATCTTGTGAAAGATTATTAATGCCGAAAGTGCCGGTAGAATTATTTTTAAAAGCTTGTACAGAGGTGGTGAAAGCCAACCAAGAATGGCTTGGCCCTTATGGCTCTGGGGCCACCTTATATTTGCGCCCATTTGTTGTTGGCGTGGGTGATAATTTAGGCTTAAGCCCTGCCAAAGACTATATTTTTTGCGTCTTTGCCTGCCCAGTTGGGGCTTATTTCAAAGGCGGTGTAAAACCAAATAATTTCTTAATTTCCCCTTATGATCGTGCCGCACCACAAGGCACGGGAGCCGCCAAAGTGGGCGGAAATTATGCCGGCAGTTTATTGCCCGCCAAACTCGCAAAAGAACGTCATTTTGCTGATTGTATTTATTTGGATCCCGCCACGCACACAAAAATTGAAGAAGTGGGGGCGGCTAACTTTTTTGCCATTACTCACGACAATGTTTTTGTCACCCCAATTTCGCCTTCTATTTTGCCAAGCATTACCAAATACTCCCTGCTTTATCTTGCCGAGCATCGCCTTGGCTTAAAAGCCATTGAAGGGGATGTTTATATTGATAAGCTAGATCAATATAAAGAAGCCGGCGCCTGTGGCACCGCAGCCGTGATTACACCTATTGGTGGTATTCAATACAAAGACAACTTCCACGTGTTTTATAGTGAAACAGAAGTGGGCCCAATTAGCCAACAACTGTATGATGAATTAGTGGGCATTCAATTCGGCGATCGCCCTGCCCCTGAGGGTTGGATTGTAAAAGTCGTTTAATATTGTTTTAAAAAACCTGATATCACTATTTTTTTAATAGCGATGTCAGGTTTTTTATTAAGAAAAAGAGTTAATTTTCTTTAATTGATAATAATTGTCATTTGAAGAATTTTAAATTTAATATTTCACTTTTCTTTTTTTATTTTATATAAAAATATTTTCCTTTAATTAACTGCTTATTATTTAATCAATTATTAACCTTAAAAATAACTTCATATTTTTTAAATAGTTAACTCAAAATTTAACATTTTATTAACTCAATTTAAGTATAAAGCTTTTAAAAAAAAATGTTAGCTACCTCTCATTTTTTATATCTATTTTTTTAATTAAATATATATTTTAACAATTTTGTAATATAATCATTTTTTTAAGTTTGAATTATTTATCAAATTTAATTTTTATTTTCTTATTAATACATGCATGGGGGGCAATATGTCTTTTTCTCTTTCCCGTCGCCATTTTATTAAGCAAGGAATTGTTGCGGGTATTACCATTTATACCGCACCTGTCTTTTCCCGTTTTAAACTTAATCTTAACGGCGCGAATAGCCTTGTTTCGCCTGAATTAGAGCAAACCTGGTCACAACATTCTCAAGTTAACTTCCGCATTGATGCTATTGCCAAAGTCACTGGCGAAAAAATTTATGGTCGCGATTTACGTGCTACAGATATTGAAGGCTGGCCAGATGAGCAAGCTTACGCTTATTACATTCGTACCGATCGCGCGGATTATATTTTTGAAGGCATTAATTTAGATTTTTTACCGGATAATTTAAAACCCATTAGAATTGTTACAGACAAAGATTTAACAAGAGATAATATTGTTTTACCTGGATTTTATGGAATCAACCCTTTAGCTATTACTGGACAAGTACCTGATTATATTGGACAAGCTGTTGCCTTATTTATTTACCCTGATTTTAATAGCTTTAATAAAGCAAAAAGTTTTTTAGAATTCCATCACAATAAAATTATTAAATATGGGGCAAAAGCACCTTTAGCTTCTAATAGTATGAATCCTTGGGGCACCCATCGTATTACTCGAATTGAAGGCAATAATAACGGAACCCTTCCAGATAAATATAGTCCATTAAAAAATGGTATTCCTGCTGTGCAATATGTAGATCATAAACCGTTTTGGCCACAAGCTAATTCCCAAGGAACACCTCTAGAGCAACAAATGGCAATGGTTGCTGAAATAGAAAAAGATTTTAATAAAGATACAAATTTAGTTTTAGATCGTACATTTGATACACAATTTATTGACCCAATGTTTATGGAAGCGGAATGTTTTAATGGTTGGTATGATGCTAAAACTCAAACAATGCATTGTATTCCAACATTGCAATCCGTTGCAGATTTCCACCACAACGCAGCATTAATGTTAGCCAAAGGGCCATTAGCTGGAAAAGTAAAAGATCTTATTGTACATTCACCTTATGTTGGTGGTGGTTTTGGAGGTAAAGATCACTCTATTACCGCTTATTACGGTTTAATTGCTACATTATACTGCGATAAACCAATTCGTACTGTTCTTGATCGTTTTGAACAATTTCAAACAGGCTTAAAACGCCATCCTTTTAACTTACATAACCGATTAGCTGTTGATAAAAAAACCGGTAAATTCCAAGCATTAACTAGCGATATGAAACTAGATGGTGGTGGTCGTGCGAACTTAAGTTCTGCGGTTGCTGTTGTCGGTGCAAGTGGAATGCAATCTGTTTATTACTTCCCTAAAAATGATTTAACTGCCGTTGCTTATCCTTCTGAAAGTCCAGCAGCTGGCTCTATGCGTGGATTTGGTACTGTACAGACAATGTTTTCAATGGAAATGATGGTCAATGAAGCGGCGCAAGCACTCAATATGGATCCAATTGAACTACGTTTACGCAATGTTATAAAAGTTGGTCAAGGAAATACACAAGGTGGTGTTGCTCAAACACCTGAACGTTATGATGAAATTTTAAGAGCTGTAAAAGATCATAAAATTTGGAAAGAAAAAGACAAACGTAAAAAAGAATTTGAAGCTCAAAATCCAAATAAATTATTTGGAACAGGATTTGCAATTTGTACCAAAAAATTTGGTACAGGCACAGATGCCCCTGCTACTTATATTGAAATGGATGAAAAAGGTCGTTTAGTCGCAGGTATTACCAGTATGGAAATGGGTACTGGAACACAAACAGCACAAGCTGCAGTCACTGTGAATTACTTAGGAAAAGGTGTTGATGTAATGAATCTAAGTGAAACTAAAGCTTGGGATGCACTACAAATGATACAAACTGAATCACCTTGGGCATTGTCTTTAGAATATCAAGAACAACACCAACAGAATCCTCGTTGGGTAGCATTAGATACTTTTGATTCTGCTGCTTCAAATTCTTCTTATTACCAAACAAAGACAACTGAAGATGCGGCTAAAATTATTTTTAAATATGGCTTATGGCCAGCTGCTAAAGCGATTTGGACGAATTTATATTTTAGTGAAGGCACTAAATATTCCGATGTGGATTTTGGTAGTCCTGAAGACGCCTCTTGGGTTGATGGCAAATTAACTGCTCAAGGGCGTATTCCATTAGATTTAGAAACCCTTGCCCAATATGCTCACAAACATGGCCTTGTTACTGGCGCAATGGTACATAGTTTTAACTGCTGGGCTTGGGTAGAAGCTGATTTTACGATTGAAGGTGATACTCAACGGTATGAACTCGATGCTGTTGCTTTAAAATATGGTCATGGCGCCTCTGCTGATAAAAAAGCGTTAATGAAAAGTCAAGGCTGGCATTTATTAGATCGTAGTAATACACGCTATCCAGATCCTAGAATAAAAAATGCAATGGCAACAAATTATGCCCCTTGTGCCACAGTTGTCGATCTTTCAGTAGATATGGGATCCGGGAAAGCGGATATTATTCGAACACACTCTTGGATTGATGCTGGTCGTGTATTAGTGAAAGAATTGGTTGAAGGGCAATTAGAAGGTGGTATTGCAATGGGAACAGGACAAGCTTTATATGAAGTCCTACCAGCAGGCGTAGAAGGCCCAGGAAACGGTACTTGGAACCTAAACCGCTACCGCGTACCTCTGGCTACCGATGTCGGTGTTTGGGAAATGGAATCAACTATCCTTCCACCTTTAGGGGAAAATGACCAACCCAAAGGTATTGCGGAAGTCGTAATGATTCCAATAATTCCAGCGATTGTGGAAGCTTTATACCAAATCACCCAAAAACGTTTTTACCATTTACCTGTCACAGCACAAGATATTAAGGAGGCATTAGCATGATTTCTGTAAAAATGACCATAAATGATAAAGTTGTGGGCCCTTTTCAAGTTGATGAATCCTTAAAAATGATCGATTTTCTACACGAATATGCCCACTTAACTGGTACAAAATTTGGCTGTGGCGTTGGGGTTTGTCATGCCTGTGTCATTATTGTGGATGAGCCCGATGGCACTTCACATACTGAACGCACTTGTATCAATGGTGTCGGTAAATTTAACGGTAAAAAATTACGCACCGTCGAAGGCCACGCTAAACATAATGCTCAAGGGCAAATCACCTCTTTAAGCCCTGTTCAACAAACCTTTATTGAACACTTCTCCTTCCAATGTGGTTGGTGTACTTCGGGCTTTGTCAATGAATCGACTGTGCTTGTGGAAAAATTAGCAAAAAATCCTATTCACAAAGATGAAGTGGAACAAGTGATTGAAGAAAATCTCAAAGAACATATTTGCCGTTGTTCTGGTTACCGTAAATACTATGTGGGTTTACGTGATTTAGTGTTATCTCAAAACGGATTAACAAAGGAGTAATAAAATGAAAACAGCTAAAAAAGTGCTTATTACTCTTGGCCTTACGGCCATTGCGGGGGCCATTGCCATTACTTATATGCAAAGTCGTACTCAAGGCCACGGCCAAACAAAAATGGAAGTCACGCCAGAATTACTCGCTCGCGGTGCCTATTTAGCGGACGCGGGGGACTGTGCGGGTTGTCATACTTCCAAAGGTGGGCAAGAGCTTGGCGGAGGTCGTGCCTTTGATACGCCAATGGGCACTATTTACTCCACCAATATTAGTAGCGATAAAGAATTTGGTATTGGTAGCTATTCTTATGAGGATTTTGTAGAGGCGGTACAAAACGGCGTAGCACCTTTTGGTAACCTTTATCCTGCGATGCCTTATGCCTCATACCATAAAATTAGCGATGAAGATATGAAGGCCTTGTATGCTTACTTTATGCATACCAAACCTGCAACCCAACCAAACCGTGATAATGAAATGATTTTCCCGGCGAATATTCGTTTAGGCTTAAAATTCTGGAACTGGTTTGAAGTCAGCGATAAACCTTACCAACCAAATCCAGAAAAATCAGAGGCTTGGAACCGTGGTCAATATTTAGTAGAAGGCTTAGGCCACTGCGGTGAATGTCATACGCCACGTAATTTATTAATGGGTTCGGCCACAGACAAAGCTTTACAAGGTGGCGTTGTTGATGGCTTAAATGCACCAAACATTACGGCAGAACGCTTAAAAGCCGAAGGTTGGGATCATAAAACTCTGGCACAATTCCTACAAACGGGCGCCTCCGCCAAAGGCACCGCTTATGGGGAAATGTTTATTGTGGAAAAAGACAGTTTATCGAAGCTTAACGCCAAAGATATTGCTGCTATTACCACATATTTATTAGATGGTGATGAAACTCTGCGCACAATGCCTGAAAAATTATCCTTTACAGATATTGAAAAAAATATGCCAGGCTATGGCACCTATATGAATAACTGTGCGGGTTGTCATGGTAATCATGGTGAAGGCGTACCAAATGTGGCTCCTGCCTTATATGGCAACGCCACTATTGCCAATCCGGATATTTTTAATACTGTGGCGGTGATTTGGAAAGGTATTCCAAAACAAAGCTACGATCAAAACCAAGCTTATTATGCAATGCCTGCTTATAAAGGCAGTTTAAATGTCAAAGAAATCACTAATTTAGTTAATTTCTTACATCAATCAATGAGTAAAAATACGCCAGCGACCACTGAACAAGCAGTGTCTGACGTGATTAAAAAAATTGATAAATAAACACCGGCATAAATAACAAGAAAAGGCCTAATGCTGGCCTTTTCTCTTTTGTTTTTTATTTTTCCTTTTTTATTTCCTAGAACCTAAGGATGCGCAATGAACGAACTCGATCAACAAGTTTTACAACAAAGTATCTCATTGTTACAACAAGGCAAAACGCTGTATTTGTGTAGCATTTTATCCACCTATGGTTCCGCCCCTCGCCCCATTGGCTCCCTGTTTGCCACTGATGGCCAAGTACGTTTAGGCGCCATTTCTGGTGGTTGCGTAGAAGATGCCTTCATCCAATTAATCCAACAAAATCAATTAACAAATTCCCAATGTACCTTTGATTACGGCACCCACATTGCCCCAAATCAAAGCCAATACGAATTGCCCTGTGGCGGCCATATTCAATTATTAATTGAAAAAGTCACCGCAGAAAATCTCCCTCAATTACAACAATGGCTTCAATATGCCCAGCAAAATCAGGATTTTTTCCGCACCGTTAATTTAACAACAGGAGAACGCCAAATAAGCCACCAACATCCTTTCAATTTAGGGGAAGATTGGGTACAACAAAATTATGAGCAAAAATATCAACTGTTATTAATTGGCATTAGTCAAGTGAGCGAACAACTGGCCCGCCTTGCAGCCAAAGCTAATTTTAGCGTACGCTTATGTGATATGCGGGAAGAATATGCCCCCCACTGGCATTGGCCAGCAACGGAAGGCGGGATTGATGTGCTTTGGCAAGGGCCAGATATTTTTGTGGAAAAATATGCCAACGCCAAAACCGCCGTATTAGCCCTCGCCCACGATCCACGAGTAGATGATTTAGCAATGATGGCGGCCTTAGAATCAAAAGCCTTTTATATTGGTGCCTTAGGATCTCGCCGAACCAGTGCTAAACGACGCGAACGCCTAGAACGCATTGGGGAATATAGCCAAACAGAATTAAATCGACTCCACGCCCCTATTGGTTTACCTATTGGTAGCCGTACCCCTTTTGAAATTGCCATTGCCATTTTGGCGGATCTTATTGCTGCCAAAAATGGCTTACATTTAATACAAGAGTGATAAAAATAATGGAATGTGTGATCTTAGCCGCCGGCTTTTCCCGTCGAATGGGACAATGGAAACCGCTTCTTCCTTATCAGCAAGGTTGTATTTTAGATGCCGCCATAAAAAATGCCCAGCAATATTGCCGGCAAATTTTATTAGTTGTGGGATATCGTGCGGAGGAATTAAGGGCGAAATATGGCGATCAAGAAAATATTTTGATTATTGAAAATCCCCATTTTGCGCAAGGGATGTTTTCCTCTATTCAATGTGCAATGCCTTATATTCAAGGGGAACATTTTTTCATTACTTTAGGGGATATGCCTTGCATCGCACCTTCCGTTTATCACACATTATTGGCTAATGCCGGCAGTCAAAGGGAAATTATTTTCCCCGGTAATGCACAACAAACAGGCCACCCGGTGTTGTTCCCACGGGCGGCCATTACAGCGATTTCACAGGCCCCAACGAACAGTAAAATGAAAAGCTTATTATCCCCTTATTTTCATTTTCGTTTTTTAAATTTAGCCACTCAGCAAGGGATTTTATTGGATGTGGATACGCCGGCAGATTATGTGCAATTAACGTCTTGCTAATCGGCCCAAACCCCATTGACGGCGGTACCAACCACTTTAAAATCATCAGTGAACGCCGTTAAATTAGCGATTTTGCCAACTTCAATAGAGCCTAAAGTCTCGACGACATTAATTGCTCGTGCAGGGTACAGTGTACACATTCGCAAGGCTTCATCTAACGGAATGCCCACATATTTCACCGCATTTTCTACGGATTCAATCATCGTAACGGAAGAGCCACCAAGAGAGCCAAATTCATCGTAGCATTTGCCGTCTTTTACTTTCACCACTTTACCCACAAAGGTAAATTCATCGATATCCGCCCCCGCCGCTGCCGTGGCATCGGTGACTAAGCAAAGTTTATCCCCTTTTAATTTTTTATCTAAACGCACATTAGGGAAGGTTACGTGCATTCCATCGACAATAATGCCGGCATACACATCAGAATCTAACACTGCCCCCACAACGCCCATTTCTCGGCCCGAAGTAATGCCGGACATACCATTGTGTAAATGGGTAGCAAAAGTGGCGCCATTTTTAAAGGCTTTTTGTGCCGTGTCGTAATCAGCATTGGAATGGCCAATGGATACGACAATACCTTGGTCCACAAATTCAGGAATATATTGTGCCGTTGGATTTTCCGCGGCTAAGGTTAATTGCGTGATCACATTTGCGTGCTCACATAAAAATTGTTTCATTTCAGGGCTAATGTCTCGAATATAATCAGGACGATGGCAACCTTTTTTCGCCACACTTAAATAAGGCCCTTCTAAATGTAAGCCTAAGGCTTGATTTTTATGGTTCTTTAAATAATCTTCCATCACTGTAATGGCCGTTTTGATGCCTTCGTCAGTGGATGTAATAAAAGTGGGTAAAAAACTCGTGGTACCAGAGCGTAAATTAGTGGCTTGCATAATTTCGAGAGTTTCAATGGTTGGTGCTTCATTAAACATCACGCCACCACAACCATTTAATTGCAAATCAATAAATCCCGCCGATAAATTGGCGCCACATAAATCAATCGTATCAAGATCAAGCGGTAAATCTTGCTGTGGTATTAAGGCGCTGATTTTGTCCTCTTCCACTACCAATGCGTAATCTTGCAAAATTTGACTGCCTGTATAAATAACAGAATTCACTAATGCGTATGTCATATTTCCTCCCTTGTTTTTATTTTTTGACCTTAATGCCATCAAAAAACCGCCTCAAATTCTCGAGGCGGTTAGGCTGATTACGCTTTTACGGGCGTTGCGGCATCTTCTAAAATTGCCAACAATTCTGTAATATTTTGTTTACCTTGAGTTTGTAGCCAAGCTCTGGCGGCCTCAACACCTTCATTGCGATAGGCTTCTGCCGCACCGGCCCAAGTAGCACGTCCACAAAGCACACCGTTAAAAGTACTGCCCGCTTCTTTGGCAAATTTTAAGGTGTCTTGGAATAATTGAGTGGAAACACCGGCACTTAAGAAAATAAATGGAAGATCCGTGGCTTCACTTTGTGCTTTAAAATATTCTTTTGCTTGTTCGCGTGTGTAAAGCACTTCATTTTCAGCAAAGCCTTCCACATATTGCATATTCACTGGTACTTCGACTTTTAATACATCCACCCGGAATTTGGCTTGCGAGAACACTTTCATTGAATCAATGACTTTACGCGGTTTAACTTGGGCGTTATAAATTTTATCTTCATTTTGTCCATCATAAGTCACAATTTCCAAGAAGAATGGTAAACCCGCCGCCTCGCATTCTAAACCAATACGCTCAATAAAGGCTTCTTTGCGATCATTAATTGCAAAGCCTTCATCAATATCGTAATAAAGTAAAATTTTCACCGCATCACTGCCTAAGGCTTTTAAGCGTAAAACAGAAATATCATCAATTAAATCCGGATAACGGCCAACAGTTGTTTTATCATAGCCGGTTTTTTCATAGGCCATAATTAAGCCACAATTATCCGCACGTTTTTTTGCGGCCGGTTGGCCAAATTCTGGATCTAATAAGATCGCTGAAGCGTAAGGGGTTAACTCCTCTGAAACCAATACTTTAAATTCGCTCACCTGTTCTGGGGTAATTTCCTGCCCCATCATTCGACGCAAGGCACCGCGTTGGTCAATGGCTAAAGCCGCAATAATGCCATCTTCAGTACAAAGTTTTTTTAAGTAGTCTTTTTTGCTCATGTTGTTTTCCTTTTCCTAAATGTTATTCGTCATCATCATTGGATAAGGCACTTAACTGCTGGCGTACGTCATAAATTTGCTCTTGTGCATTTTCAATAATGTCGGTTGTACCCTCTTCTGCTACGTAACTAATCACCATTGGTAAATTCATTCCGCTATACAAGGCTGTCACTTTATCGAGGTAACGCATTGCCACATTACAAGGGCTTCCCCCCATAATGTCGCAGAGCACCACGATTTCCCCTTTTGCATTCTCTAAGGCTTGCTCAAATTTTCTTTGAAAATCTTCAACACTTTCCTCAGGATAAAGGCTGACAGTTTGAATATCGGGAATTTCCCCAACAATCATTTCGGCAGTCTGGCGGAGTCCTTGGCAAAAATCGCCGTGACTCACTAAAATCAAGCTCATTTTTCACTCCTTTGTTTGATTAATTTAACTTTACAAATTCTGGCTCGTTAAGGTTTTATAAATAGGTTTATGGCTAAAAATTAATTCTTTTGGCTCAATGCCTTCTGTTTCAAACACAATTATTTGATTTAAACCCTGCTTTAACCAAGGGGCAGGAACATATAAATACTGGGTTGGCCCTTCCGCCCAATAACGCCCTAAATGATGTCCATTCACCATAATGATGCCCTTCCCTAAATTACGCGTATCAATAAAGGTATCCTGTGGCGTTTGTGCCAACGTTAATTGGAATAAATAAAAAGAAGGCTGGCGAGGATCCGCCCCTGCCTCAAAATCAAGACGGTGTAATTGGCTAAAATCAATGGCATATTGCTCCCAACCGTAGTGGAAATGGAGATCCAACATTACCCCACCTTGAATTCCCTTACTTTGGCTTGGGGCAAGCAACTTACCGCCATAATTGACTCGCCCCATGTTTTCCACTAATAAATCTAGCTGGAAGTTTGTATTTGGGGTTTGCAACATCATTTCTTGTCCAATTTCTTGTTGATATTGAGTGGCAATTTTTTGTTGATCTTGGAAAATTTGAATACGATCTCGACCTTGATAAATACGTAATTTTATTTCTTCACTAAACGATTGCGGGTAGGCGCGGTACAACAAATAGCCGTAATAATGGCCCAAGGCTTCCATCGATTGCGGGCTGTGGCTAGCTTGGCAAGTGGCAATTTGTGGCAAGCTATTAAATAACGACACCGATTTCGCTACTGGTACACTTTCATAGGCCGTTATTTGCGGCAAAATGGGCGCCACAATAGGCGATGCGTCGGGATATTGGCTTAACAGCTGTTGTAATAAATAATATTTTTCTGATGGCTCCCCCCATTCTCGTACTGGGGCATCGTAATCATAAGAAGTGACTTGCGGTAAATCTGTTTCTAGCCGTGCGGAACAACCATTCCAAAAACCAAAATTAGTGCCCCCTTGGAACATATAAAAATTAATGCTTCCCAAGGCTAACACCTCTTGACAACATCCCAGCAAATCCTCGGCATCGCGTTGAATCACCGGCTCTTTCCAGCGATTAAACCAGCCATCCCAAAATTCCATACACATTAAAGGATAAGATTGCTGATGATGATTCATATAGCTTTGTAATTGGGCGAAATTTTCACTGCCATGAGAGCCAAAATTAGCGGTGGGTAAAATTTGCTGATGAATTAAAGCGCCTGCTTCTAAGGCGTTTTGCCAAGCACCATCTGAGGTAAAAAGTGGCACCTCTACGCCATATTTTTCCATTAGGTTTTTAATGGCCATTAAATATGCTTTATCATTGCCAAAGGATCCATATTCATTCTCAATTTGCATCATTAAAATATTGCCCCCTTGCGTCATTTGGAAAGGGGTAACTAACGGCAATAATTTGGCAAAATACTGTTCCACTTGGGCGAGAAACTGCGGATTATTTTCACGTAGGCGCAAATAAGGAATAGTTAATAACCAAGCTGGCAAACCACCAAATTCCCATTCTGCACAAATATAAGGACTTGGGCGTAAAATAACGTACAAACCAAGATCTTGCGCGGTTTGTAAAAATTTCACCAAATCCCCTTGGCCTTCAAAATTAAAGCTTTCTGGTTGTGGCTGATGGAAATTCCAAGGTACATAGGTTTCCACTGTGTTACAGCCCATAGCTTTAAGGTTATAGAGGGTTTTATACCAATATTCCGGCACAATTCGAAAATAATGAACCGCACCTGAAATAATTTTGAACGGCTTGTGATGTAATAAGAAATGCTGTTCGCCAATAACAAAAGACATAAATTAATCTCGATTCTTGGGGAAAATTTCCGGCATATCTCAATACCGCGATATACCGGAAAATCAGATTATTTCGCTAATAATCCTGCCCAAGAAAGCAAGATACAAAGCACAATAATTAACATAATGGCACGATTAGAGTTCATTTTTGGTCGGCCAAGTAACCAATAAATACCTCCAACAATTAATGCCGGCACTAAGCGAGGCATAATTAAATCTAAGTTTGCCTGAGCCGATACCACTTTTTGTCCAATAATCGCTTCGAAAGGCACATAGACATTAATCATCGTGGCACACATTACCCCTACAACAAACACCCCTAAAATAGTGGCTGCATTCGTTAAGGCATTGAGTTTATGGCCGTAATTGGTAACTAAATTCACCCCTTCTTTATAAGCGATTTTGAGCTGAACCCAACGGAAAGCCATAATACAAATAGAAACAAGCACCCAAAGGCCAACACCTAAAGGGTTGCCTTGAATCGCCATTGTGGCAGCAATCGCCCCCATAATAGCCGGTACAAGTGAGGCAAAGATTGCATCACCGATGGCGGCAAATGGCCCCATTAAACCGGCTTTAATCCCCGCTACGGCTTCTTTACTTTTAATGCCTTGTTCTTCTTCAAGAGCAAGATCGATCCCGGTCACAATGGTGTTAAAAAAGTTTGAAGTATTAAAGAATTGGTTATGAGTCACCATCATTTCTTTTAGTTCTTCCGTATCATCACCATACATTTTGCGTAACTGCGGTAAGATCATCCAAAGATAACCTGAGCTTTGCATACGCTCATAGTTCCAACCTAATTGATAGAAGAATAGGTTGCGTGTATTAATTTGGCGGAAATCCGCATCAGTCAATTTATAATTACGTGAATTTCCTACTGTTGTTTTAGAGTTCGTCATCTTCAATTTCTCCTGTGGCAGAAGGTTTGTTTTCTGTAGTTTTAGGGGCGTTAGCGTCTTTAATGTCTCGTTGATAAGCAAGATAAGCTAAGGCAAAACCAATTGTTGCCATGGCTAACATTGGTACAGAATTAAAGGAATTGCTTAAAGGTGCTGGTAATAAGCCATTGACCGCATTACCGATAGCGGAAACATTGCTAAAGAGCGTTAAGAAAATAGCGGTTAAGGCGAAGGATAATAATAAATAGGCAATATGGCGTTTAGTTGGTAAGTAACGTAATAAAATAGCGAAACCTAGGGCTGGCAATACGCCACCAGCAACGGTTAAACCATCAGCAATGACTTTTAAGAAACCAGATTGCATTGCTTCCACTAAGGCTTTAACTAATGGACCACCAAACACTAAAGCTAAGAAAATAGGAATACCACGAGACAAGGCCCAAGGCACGGCACCGAGTAAATAATTCATTCCAATTTTTTTATACTCAAAGTTTTGGATATTTTTATCAATGCGGTGAACGAAGAAAACGTTGGTCATACGGCCTAAAATATCGGTATAAACCATTAAGGCGGCCACTGGCACCGCAATAGAAGTTAAGGCAAGTTCTGGCGACATTCCGGCAGAAACAGAGAAAACTGTGGCAAGCACAACCCCAGAGTTGGCATCAATACGAGAGGCACCACCGAATGTCCCAACACCTAATACCATTAACTGCATAGAACCACCAATAAATAAGCCGGTAGTTAAATCACCCATAATTAAACCGGTAATTAAGCCGGCAAATACCGGGCTACCCGCACTCGATACAATCGTAATTTCATCTAAAATTTGATAACTGGCATAAAGGGTTACCAAAAGAATTTGCCACCATTCGATCATAATAATCTCTCCTCTATAATAGTTGCATTAAGTCAATCTTCTCAGAGTTTGGCACTAGCTGAGCGGTTAATTGGATATTGTGATCATGTAATTTTTTAAATACTGCGATATCTTCATCTGTTACATGTACGGTTTTTTGAATTGCTTTGGTGTTCTCTAGTTTTGGCATATTGCCGGCATTAATTTCTGTTAACGGCACCCCTGCCTCCACTAAACGCAATAAGGTTTGTGGATTTTTTGCCACAATTAAGAGGCGTTGGCTGTCATAACGACCATCTAAAATATTTTTTGCCGCTTTTTCCACCGGTAAAACACTTAACTTCACGCCAGCAGGACAGGCTAAACGTAAGCCCGCCTTATCAATATCATTTTGAGCTGCATCATCATCAACAACCATAATGCGAGAAATATCTAAATAAGATGTCCATAAATTCGCGACTTGACCATGAATTAAACGTCCATCAATTCGTACATTTAAAATTGCCATAAATCCTCCAATTTACTGGTATGGGTAAAGGATAACGCCCTGTACCACACGGTTAACTTCACCAGTCGGACAAGGATTATCAGTGGTTAATTTAAGAGAGAAAGAACTGTAAAAGGCATATAACTGCCCAATTACAAGGAAAGGGAAGATGCGTGCTGCATCATCAAGTTGATAAATTGGGGCATTGAACATATCCGTTTTGTCCCCCACTAAAATCACTTGTTTTGCTTTGTTATCTTGGCTTAATTCCTTAAACAAATCCCGATCATATTGGGTGGTATAAGCATTTAAACTAAGATAAACAAAAATTAAGGTGTCTTGCTGTACCAAAGATTTTGGCCCGTGACGAAAGCCCATATTGGATTCAAAAAATCCGAGTCGTTGGCCGGCGGTTAATTCTAATAATTTCAAAGCATTTTCTCGTGCCAAGCCTTGATATGCCCCGCTGCCTAAATACACCACACGATCTACCGGCATTTCTGCCAATTGTTGTAATTTTGCGGCATCCTCTGTGAGCAAGGTGGCAGTTGTGGCGGCGAGTGTTTCCACCCATTGCCCATCAAAGCAACCTGGTACAAAAGCCAGTAAGGCCGCTAGCATCATATTGCTGGCACTAGAGGTCATTGCAAACCCCTTATCATGGGTTTCATCCGGTAATGCAATGGCAAAAACATTAGAATTATCTTGAGAGGATTTAAATAATGCACCATTAACATTATTGGTGATCACCAAATGATAAGGGGTTTTAACTATTTTATTCAGGTTATCCACTGCCCCAATACTTTCTGGGCTGTTACCTGAACGGCCAAAGGAAACGAGTAATGTCGGTTGATCAGCGAAAAGATATTGATAAGGGCTAGAAACTAAATCGGTACTGGCGATGGATTCCACTAAGCAACCCAGTTTTTCGCTAAGCACCGGCGCCACCACATCACCAATAAATGCCGATGTTCCTGCACCAGTAAAAATAATACGAAGTTTTCCAAGCTTAGCTTGTTCAATAAGAGGGGATAAAAAAGATTGAATATGACTTTGCGCAATTAATTTTGCGGTTTCACGCCAAGTTTCTGGTTGTTGTGAAATTTCTTTCGCGGTCCAAAATGCTTGTTGTGATCTTAATTTATCTTCACAAATATTAAGAATCATTTTATTACTCACAAAGTTAGGTAAAAAATTGTAAGAAAAAAATGAAATTAATAAGGGTTACACGATAATGACTTGGACACCTTGTTTTTCAAGGTAACGTTTATAATTTTCCTGTAAATGACTATCCGTAATCAGTACATCTATTTGTGTTGTTTGGCAAATAACAAAGTTACTATACTGCCCAAATTTACTTGAGTCGGTTACCACTACCACTTTATCTGCCGCGCGACACATTAAGCGGTTTAATTGTGCTTCTTGCTCGTTAAATGTTGTAATACCTTTTTGAATATCAAAACCATCAACACCCAAAAAAACCTTATCAAAACGATTATAAAGCACCGCATTATCGGCCGTAACACCAGAAAATGACATTGCACCTTTACGTAATACGCCACCAGTCATCCGTAATTCAACATTAGGACAACGAAGCAAGGCCATCGCTGTATCTAAACCATTGGTTAACACCGTTAAAGAGAGATCACCAATATGACTTACGATTTCTTTCGTTGTTGTGCCGCTATCTAAAATAATACGATCATTATTTTCCAACAAATTTGCCGCACATTTTCCTATTTGTTGTTTAAAATCCAAATAACGTGTTTCTTTATCTTCGACGGTAAGCTCTACCATCAAACGTGAACGTAACACGGCGTAACCATAAGATCTTGTAATATAGCCTTTCTCTTCTAACACATTCAAATCTTTACGAATTGTGACGGTAGAAACATTAAAAGTTTTGGCTAGCTTCTCTACCTTTTGACTACCTGTTTTCTGCAGTAACTCTAAAATATCTGACTGCCGTTCAACGTTACTTTTCATTTTTTCTCCTGACTACAAGCAACTACAACGAAACTACGATTGCTTTCGTTTAGATTATATAAAAGAAACAAACGCAACAAAACGAAAGCGTTTTATTTTTGTGAAGCAGATCAAAAAAAAAAGCTGGATAATTTACCCAGCTTGATGTTTTAAATTTAATTCAGTTTTCGTTGTTAGAATTGATAGCTTAAACCGAGGTTTCCGCGGGCACCTTGATGGCGGCCGACGTATCCATCTACACCAAAGTTAAAGCTCCATGGGCTTTCTGCACTTGGTTTTAAAGTTGCACTAAATTCTACAACGCCACTAGTGCCTCCAATATCGGCCGATTTAATTCCATAGCCTTCTGCGGTACCTTTAGCTTCTCCATCAAATTGATGTTCAACCCCTAAACCATAAGCAAAGTGCCAGTTGTTATAGGCTTGATTAAGTCTAAAGCCTGCTTTGGCAATGCTGCTTTCAATGGCGTCAAGTTTATATTCTCCGCCGGCATTAAACTTGTCTTTTTCAATATTCATATAGCGATATTGGCTGTAAAGATCGAGGTTAAGATTTTCATTTAAACTTAAAATATATCCAAATCCTAAATGCCCGCCCGCATAATAACCACTTGTTTGGTAGCTATACGCTTTTTTACCATCAGTTAACACATTATTGGCTTTGTTTTTAACATAACCAACACGCACCGCACCTTCGGTATAGATGCCTGAATTATGGCGGTATTTAGAGCCTAAAGTGAGCCCTTGGTAATCCACATCACCATCGCCATTAATGCCATCACCTTTGACATCATAACTGCCGGTACCGTATTCAAACCCAGCCAAATAGGCTAAGTCACCACTTGCAAGTTTAACGCTATTCACCATACTTAAATTGGCGTTCCATACGTTAGTTTTAATGTGGCTACCTGTTTTATATTTGTCGTAACCGCCAGAGGTGGCGAAGTAAAGATGTGAACCATATTGATGCTGTTCCAAATTAGAGGTTAATGCTCTTTCTACGAAGTTTTGACCGCCATTAACCGCTGTTAAAGAAGCAATATTACCAATCATTACATTGTGAGTCTGTTCTTGAACTATTACGTCTGGGTCTGATGGATCTGTTTTTCCACCACCTTGGTCGCCGCCATCATCTTTTTGCTTAATAACATAAAGAACATCTTTTCCATTCTCAGCAAGAATTGGTTTTCCTTTTCCTTCTAAAGTAGTTCCAACTGTATAATATGCGTATCCATCAGGGTCATCAGAGATATAGTGCCCATTCAGGTTTTCTTCTTTAATTCCATCATCATTTCCGTTAGTATCGATAAGAGTCATCTTTTTACCAGCGGCGATAAGTTCATTTTTATTACTAAAGTGTATTCCACTTGCATCTATTATTGTGTTAGATAAATCAGACTGTTTGATAATCTTAAGAGCGGCTTTCTCTTCATTCCAGTTAAGATTTTGGAATACAATTCTTTGCACACCTTGAATGGATCTTACCGCATTATCCCCTTTTGTATTCTTCCAAGGCGTTGTTTTACTACCTATGTATAAGACATTATTTGTGAAATCAGATTTCAAAACAGTACCTACTGAAGCTCCATCTGTGATGGTTTGATAGGCAAGGGCTCCAATGATATTGGTCTTAGCAAGATCAGAATTTCCAGAAATCGTAATCTTATTGAAATTCATCTCCTCTACTTTCTTAGCGTCTAGACTATGAGCAAGGGCTGCATAGACATTTGTTTCTTTCTTAGAAGAACGAACATTTTCTAAGAAGATTTCGTTATTGTTTAGATACATGACTCCATTTCTTACAGAGTCTTTTTCTACCACGCCTCCGAATATATCATCGTTTAGTGTTGCACCCTCAGCAACTCCTATAATTTCAACTTTGTTTCCACTGGCAACAGCATCTTGCATCTCTTTCTCATCTTCTAAACCTGCTCCTGTATCTCCTGAATGTTCTGGATCTCCTACACTTCGAATACTGTTGATAATTTGTTCGGAATCTGTTTCTTGATTTAATCCAGCATATACTTTTCCATTAATTTCTTTCACGTTTTTCAAGGATACAAGATTCCCTGTTACGTGCCCTTGCTGTACCATTCCTCCTACAATTCTTGTAGAAAGAATCGCTCCACTACCAATTCCTTCAATTGTCACTGCATTTTTACGAAGTACAGATGGATATTTAAAATCTCCACCTACTGCCTCCTTACCTTTTGCCTGAGCTCCCATTATATCCACAGCTTTAATTTCTTTGATATTCTTAAGAATAACTTCGTTTTCCGAAACCTCATCCCCAACTTCTAAAGATGCTGCATGGATGTTGGATTTGATGACGGCACCCTCAGCAATTCCTGTAATACTTACCGTATTCTTATTCAATCTTCCATTTCCCTGAGCAGCAATGATTTGATTGTAAGCTCCTTCTGTTTTCCCTTTTGTCTCGGCAATGTTTGTAAAAGTAATTTCGTTATTGCTTGCTTCCGCTGAAATTGATGTTCCTGCATAAATATTTGATTCCACTGTTGTTCCGGCATCCACTCCTGTAACAGTAATTTTGTTTCCATTGGCTGTAACCGCTTTCAAAGTCGCAAGGTGGTTAGTCGGTGCAATATTTGTTGGTGTTCCTGCCCATCCACCACGGATTTCAGCGAATACATTACCTCCAGTATTTCCAGTGTATATTCTTTTCACTCCAGAAATGTGGACTTCATTTTTGTTTGCAGCCCCTTTCGTAGCTTGTCCAGCAATAATATTTCCAGCAATGCTACTTCCTTCACCGGTACCTGTGTAGTTAACGATATTCGTATTCGCCGTAATTGGTTTTGAAAGTTTGTAGTTTGCTGAGGTATAAGCAGCAAATAGTTTTCCCCAGAAGCTAGCCATATTTTTCGCTTCTATTTTGTTCCCACTTGTACCATCTCCCTTAGATTTTCCGGCATAAATTCTTTCTACACGGCTGATATTGATGCTTGTACCTGAAATTGTTTTTCCATCTTCGATGCTAACTGTTTTATCATTCATTCCAGCGACATACTCCTCCATAGTCGCCATAGCATTAAAAGATGCCATGGATGTTGCTACCGCAAAAGCTAATGAAGTAAGTTTGAAAGATTTAGGCTGTTTAATGATGCTATTATGATTTGTCTTTTTCATAATAATTTTCTCCTCTATTAGTGATTAAAATCCAATGATTAAAATATAACCTTTGATTTTTATAACATCATAAAGGTATTGTGTAAATTTATGTTTTTTATATAAATTTTTAAGGTTGAACACCTTGTATTTATTTATTTTTGAAAAATAAAGATCAACATAAATAATGTAAGCAAGCCCTTTTCTACCTTACCTCTTGATTAATTTTCATATTTATTTTAATTCGGGTTCAAATAAGAATTAATTTTTTATCAAAAAGCTTTTTTTATATTTTCACAAGGGATTTTTAATAAATTAAATGACAAAAATAATTTTTTATTAATTTATTATTTTTGTGATATAGATCAAAAAAAAAGCTGGATAATTTATCCAGCTTGATGTTTTAAATTTAATTCAGTTTTCGTTGTTAGAATTGATAGCTTAAACCGAGGTTTCCGCGGGCACCTTGATGGCGGCCGACGTATCCATCTACACCAAAGTTAAAGCTCCATGGGCTTTCTGCACTTGGTTTTAAAGTTGCACTAAATTCTACAACGCCACTAGTGCCTCCAATATCGGCCGATTTAATTCCATAGCCTTCTGCGGTACCTTTAGCTTCTCCATCAAATTGATGTTCAACCCCTAAACCATAAGCAAAGTGCCAGTTGTTATAGGCTTGATTAAGTCTAAAGCCTGCTTTGGCAATGCTGCTTTCAATGGCGTCAAGTTTATATTCTCCGCCGGCATTAAACTTGTCTTTTTCAATATTCATATAGCGATATTGGCTGTAAAGATCGAGGTTAAGATTTTCATTTAAACTTAAAATATATCCAAATCCTAAATGCCCGCCCGCATAATAACCACTTGTTTGGTAGCTATACGCTTTTTTACCATCAGTTAACACATTATTGGCTTTGTTTTTAACATAACCAACACGCACCGCACCTTCGGTATAGATGCCTGAATTATGGCGGTATTTAGAGCCTAAAGTGAGCCCTTGGTAATCCACATCACCATCGCCATTAATGCCATCACCTTTGACATCATAACTGCCGGTACCGTATTCAAACCCAGCCAAATAGGCTAAGTCACCACTTGCAAGTTTAACGCTATTCAACATACTGAGATTGGCGTTCCATACGTTGGTTTTAATGTGGCTACCTGTTTTATATTTGTCGTAACCGCCAGAAGTGGCAAAGTAAAGATGTGAACCATATTGATGCTGACTTAACCCGCTATTTAATGCTTTTTCAACAAAGCTTTGACCACCATTTACGGCGGTTAAAGACGCTATATTGCCAATCATTATGTTGTGGGTTTGGGCGCCAACAGAAACATCTGCTTCATTATGATTGCTATCTACAATGCCGTTATGGTCATTATTGCCGTTTTCATCAGAACCATTATTTTTCTTGGTGCCAATGGTGTAAATCACATCACCATTGCCGTTGAGGGTAACTGTGGCTTTACCTTTTAATGCAGTTCCCACAGAATAGGTACTTTCTTTGGTTACATTTTGTGTTTGTAATTTGTGATCACCTTGGCTGTCGGTTTTTAATAAGGTCATATATTGGCCTTGTTTAAGGGTTTGTTGTAAATCCGCTTTATCTACAAACACAACTTTGCTGGCATCTACGTTCATCCCACTTAAATTAGGATTGCCAGTGAAAATTAAGGCGGCTTTATTTTGATCCCAATCTACGACGTTAAATTTTATTTTTTGGAAGCCCGCAAAATCCGTTGCAGCGCCGTTAATGACATTGCCTTCAGGGTTGGCACTATGCCAACTTTTTGCTTGCTGATTTTCATCAATGTAACCGATATTTAGGGTGTTATTGCGGCTTTGAGGTGAGTTGTTTTGGATGGACTTATGAATATCTTCTATATCTTGATAATCAGGTATTAATAAACCGCCATAGAGAGAAATGTTAGTTAAATTTGTATCACCCATCAATGTAATACTGTTATTTTCTACAGATGAATCACCTTTATCACTGCTAATCATTCCGGCAAGGATAATTACCTTATTTGCTTGAAGGTAATCTTGAGCTTTAACATTTTCTAAAATTATCTGATTATTTTGGGACTTAGTTTCATCTTTGTCTAAGGCCATTCCTCCAACAATCTCAGCCTTAGCTCCTAAAGTAATATTTTTCATAATCACCTTATTACGATTGGCTTCATTCTTTTTACCTAGAGGGATATATGAGGGGATTACATTTGCTAATTCATCATTCTCTTGACTTGCCTCATCAACATATCCAGCCAAAATATGGGTATCTTCAAGTAACTTAATATTTTCTAATAACACCTGATTACCATTACTTATTACTTCAGCCTCTCCTCCTGAAATTACAGAGTCATGTGTTATTAACGTAATATTTTTTAAAATAACTTTATTATTCAAGCTTTCTTTATAAGCATCTCCACCAGCGATTTCTCCATTAATGCTTGAATCTTCATCCCCAGTAATTTTTACTAAATTATTTTTTGTTATACCAGCTCCTCCACCAATAATGTTATTGGTATCATTATTAGAGAATGATTTGATATTTTCTAAAATAACTTGGTTATTATTAGCTTCATATTCTTTATCACTCCAGCCACCAGTAATATCTATCTTAAAAGGATTGTTTTTTTTGTGAAAAACAACTTGATTAGAATTACTCTCCGTATCAGAAGAATATCCTCCATATAAATAATCTTCAGAATTTAACACCGGCTGCCCAGAAATACCTTGAATTACCTTCCCTTCAGCATTTACTTCCACAATATTATTGCTAGCACCATCTTTGGATTCGTTTCCAACATACTCCGTCCATGCCAAGGCTGGCTGGCTAAATGCGCCGAGAGAAAGAACCGCTAAGGTTAAAGAATTAAGGTGAAAGGATTTTAATTTCGAAGAAAATATTGATTGATGTTGTGTTTTTTGCATAAAGTACCTCGTTTAATTTGAAATAATATTACAGGATGTCATTTAATTTTAGTTTACAACATCAATGAATCATATAAGTAAAAAAATTTTGTTTTTGTAGTCTTTATCACAAAAAAAACAGTTTAAATATTAATTGATTAAAAATTAATTTTCATTTTTTAAATAAACAAAAAAAATAAAGGGCATTTTTTGCCCTTTATTTAATTATTATTTTTTCGCGCCAAAAGAGGCTTCAATATAATGGTTATCATCAGTATGTGGTAAATTAAAAGTACCGCCTATTGCTTCGGCATTTTTACCATAGAATGCACCTTGTAACATTCCCTTTTCTGTCCAAGATTTAATTTCAACAAAAGCTGTTTTATCTTTTTCAGCAGGTCTTCTTTCCAGTTTACCAGAAAATGTTACATCTTGAATTTTATAACCGGTTTTATCTGGTTCAAAATCAGTAAAATGAGCATCCATTGATTTATTGCCAAAATCTACTTGAATATTAGTATTTCCTGTCACAATTCCAACATCTGCTTTTGTATCGATAAATCCACTCTTATCTGTTGGTACCGCCACGGCAACCACTTTACCTTGATAACTTGCTTTGCCTGTGGTTGGTACATCTGTTGATGTTTCACCATGGGCAAACATTTTATTTTTAATATATCCAAAGCGGACAGGGTTAAATTTTTCGCCACTGACAACAACTGCCTGATCAAAATTGTCCGCATTTTTAATATAAAATCCCTGTTCTAACGAGGCATTTGCCGGTATTAAAGTAATAATCTTCTCATTAATCTCAATTTTATTGATACCATAAGAATCACCAATAGATGTTGTTGCATCATAATCATTAATTTCTGGATTTTTTTCTACAGCAATATATTCTTCTTTGTAAGTGACATCTTGCTTATAACTTTGATCTACAGAATGACCACCACCGCCGCCACCAGAACATGCGGTTAATAAGCCAGAACAAATTAATGTGGTTAAAAGACTTTTTTTCATTTTTACCTCTTTATTTATTAACAATTCAAAATTAAAACACTTTCGAAAATTCAATATTAATTTTGCTATTTTCTTTTTCATATAAAAAATGATTACTTTGGGTTTTATTCCATTTAAAAATCAAGCGTGGGGTAATACCTTTCCAATGCCAGGCTCGATTCCACAAGGCTAAATAACCACTATATTCTTTATCTTTTCGTTTAATACCGAAGTAATCTTGTTCCTTATAATGTCGTTTTGCCATGGAAATTTGGGCATAACTAGAAAAACCTTTTGGCCATTCTTGCCCCCATCCAATATACAAACCTGGGCGTTGATAAATTTCATCTTCATCTTGAGCTTTATTCACATAATAATTTATTCCGGCATTAAAATATTGGCGCGTATTACGAACATATAATGCGGATAATCCCAAATAACGACGTTGGCCATTTAAAAATTTACGGACGTTAAAATGCTCATAAGACCATTCCCAATTCTGGCTTAAACGCCATTGAGGTGTAAGTTGATAATGAATAAAGCCATTAGCACCGGCGGTGTGCGAATAAGATTTTGTGCCATAAATGCGCTTTTTAAAAAATGGTTCAATTTCTATTTGAAGGGTTGAATTTTGATAACCAAAGCCATTGCCGATACGTAAATTCACATCATCATAAGCATGATTATCCCAATACATATCGCCATTGCCCGCGAGATTTAATTTACTATAAAAATGATTAAAAAAATTAACACGCTTAGATGCCGTTAAGCCTAAATGATAGCCGTGGGCTTTTTCTGCTTTAGGTAGAATCAATGTACCATTTGCAAATTTTATTTCGCTTTTTTTAGGAGCATTATTAATATTATTATCTTGCAAGTAATAGAAATTAACATTAAAACGCCAATTATCTTGATGAGAAATATGCTCAAGAGCCCGTTGAATATTATTGGCTATATTGGCAGGTAATGATTCACTTTGTAGTAGTAAAAATTGATGTTTAGCTGCCTTAAATTGATGATCAGCATATAAGGCCATAGCTAAATCTAAACGTGCATTTGAGTATTCAGGATGTAAGGAAATTAACTGACGATAAAAATCAATGGCTTGTTTATAATTCCCCTCACTATAGGCCAATAAACCCTTAGCATATAATTCAAGCCCTAAATCCTTATCTTTAATTTGTTGATAAATAGGTAAAATTGCTTGAATTCCAGCAATTTGCTTAGTTACCACTACACTTAACATCGCTCGCTTTAATAATTTGGGGTGAGATAGTAAGATTTTTGCATCTACCTTTACAGATTGTAATGACTGAGCGGATAACGTTTTTTTTAATAACTGCTTTGAAGAAAGCCTATTTCCTTCTTCAATAGAATTAAAATGTGGATCAGCTTGGTATTTTGAACTATCTGTAACTTTCTGTTGTGCTTGCTGTAAATCCTTTGTTACTAATGCTTGCTTAGGCATACCCTCCACTGATTGTGCCACCACTAAAGAAGGAAACATTAGAAACAAGGGAATACTAAATTTAATTGTATTCTTTACCATTTTTTTATAGCTCTTAATAATATGGGAAGAAAAAGGGCAATCATCTTGCCCTTTTATTTATATCATTATTGTTTTTTCGCACCAAAAGAGGCTTCTATATAATGGCCATCTGTTTTCTTATTAAAAATTCCCGCTACAGCTTCTGCATTTTTACCATAAAATGCTCCTTGTAACTGGTTACTTTCATTAAAATCATTATTAGAAAAATAAACAAAAGATTTCACATCAGGCTCTGATTTTCTTTTGTAAATATCCCCATTGAAAGTAATATCCTTAATTTTGTAACCTGTTTTATCTGCTGCAAAATTAGTAAAATTAGCTTCTAAATTCTTAGTCTCAAAATTGACTTTAATATTGCTATCTCCTGTAACAATATTAGTATCAATATCAGTATTAATTTTTCCATCATCTGTTGTTGGTAAGGCTACAGCAATTACTTTACCTTTATAAGTTGCCTCCCCTGTGGTTGGTACATCTGTTGATGTCTCACCATGGGCAAACATTTTATTTTGAATATATCCAAAACGGACAGGATTAAAATTTCTACCACTAACTACCTTAGCATTTTTATAATTATCAGATTTAATATTCAAAAATTTGGCTACTGTAACACCACTTGGTATTAAGGTAACAATAGTATTATTAATATAAATTTTATTAATATCATAAGAATCAGCAATGGAAGTTGGTGCTTCTTCTATATCCACTTTAGGATTCAGTGCTTTAGCTATTTTACTTTCTGTATAAGTAACATCTTGTTTCTCACTATATACAGTATGGGAGGGAGAAGAATCTGAAGGTTTAGAAGTATTATCGATAGGACCAGAAGAATTATCGCTAGAGCCGCCACTGGAACATGCGGTTAATAATCCTGAACAGATTAATACGGCTAAAATACTTTTTTTCATTTTTACCTCGCTATTTTAAGTAATAAACAAAACTTATAATTAATCAAATTTAAATATAAGCAATAAGAAACACTTTCTTATTTCACCTCTCACAGTGTTTGTTATTTATAATCAAAAAATATTTTCCCGTCATTTTTAATTTTTATTTTTTAGATCGACATCACAAAAAAAGGCCCAAATTTAACCTTGGACCTTTGATTATTTAATTTTGAGAAGAATAAACATATTCCTTTTTAATCCAATTATTCATTTGCTGCCAAGAAAATAAAATTTCAAGTTGTTTATGGTTTAAATCCTTCTCTTTTAAACCCAGTTTAAAGGCTGGATAAATAATATTTAAACCGGCTTTAGAGAGATAATAATTATCTCCTAAGGTAATATTTGCTTTTTTAATGTCAGCGGTAAATGCCGATTTTTCTTTATTTGTTAACTTATTAACATCTAATGACGCAAGTTTTTGTTGCACTTTTTGTTGTAACGCTGCATTAAATGCCGGCCATTTTTCTGGCTGAATTAATGTTTTTAAAACAATTGGTTGTTGAGTTTTTAAATTAACATTTAACATACCAATATGTTGTTTTTGTTGTTTTTCTTTTTGATTTTCTAAAGCCAATTGAATATCACTTTGCTGATAAAAACTGGCTATATTTTTATCCGCAAACATTAATTGTTGTTGCACTTTTACAATAGCGGTGTTTTTTGCCTGATTAACTTGCTGATATTTTTGTTGCCATAATTGATTTAACTGTTGAATTGTTGGTTTGGCTTCTTTACCACCTAATGCTTGATATTCCATCGTTAATAGCATTTGATTTAGCCAAGGATAATTGGTGCTAAGTAAATTGCCGGCAAAGATTTTTTCAATTTTTTTATGGCCATTTTTTTCCGTTTGTTGCACTTGGCTGCTGTATTGATTAAAAGCCATACTTTCGGTAATGCTTAATGGGCTGTGTTGTGCAGATTGTGAATGGAAATTTGAACTACTGAAAGATTGTTGCTGATAATAGCTGTCTTTGTTGGCTGGGAAATTTTGCTGAGCTTTAATTTGCTGTTTTAAGGCTTGAAAACTTTTATCAAAATTTTGCTGAACCTGTGCCATTTCCTGTTCTATTTTGGCAAAATGTGCATCCATTTGAGCAAAAGAGGTTTGAAAATCAAAGAATTCTGGTGAGGTTTTTGCTTGATTATCTTGGGCATAAGTGACATTCGCCACCATCGCTGCCACAATTAATGTAATAAGATTTTTTTTCATTATTCTTCCTTGTTATTGTTCATAATTCAAAAAAATAGGCCCATTATTTGGGCCCATTAATTTTAAATTATTTTTGAATAACTTCAACGGTTACCCGTCGATTTGGTTGTAAACATTGTTGCAACTCTTTTATTGGTAAATGGCGTGAACATTGTTTCACAGGTTGGCTTTCACCGCGACCAAAGGTTTCAATATTTCCCGCCGGCACTCCGCGAGCTTCTAAATAATAGCCCACACTGCGCGCCCGCTCTTGGGATAATGCTTGGTTGTAAGCTGCCTCTCCGAGATAATCTGTATAGCCCACCAATTTCACCAAAACATTGTCGCCACGACTTTGTAAATAATCGGCTAATTCATTTAATTTTTCTTTACCTTGCGCTTTAATATCGCTCACTTTTCCTTTATTAAATGGAAATAAAGCATCCGCGGCTAAATCAAATTTGGTATTTAAACAATTTTTCGGTAAAAAATAGAAATTTCTCGCGATCATATCTTTATCAAATAACACTTTATATTGGCAATATTTTACCGAATGATCCGGCTCGCGGAATTTAAAAATATAATTCCATTCGCGGCTAAATTTAATTTCTGAAAAATGTGGGTGACCAATTAAATAATAAAGATCAGATTTTTCTACCCCTGAATAAATTTTGCTAAGATTTTTTAAATTCGGAAAAACGCCATTAGGTTCCGTGGCATCTTTTGGATTTGGCCAAATCAGATCATCATAAGTGCCGTGATTGGCTAAGTTCCCTTTATCATTAATATTATTTAAGGATGTGGCACAGGCGGATAAAGATAATATGCCTGCTAAAATGCCCACTTTTTTTAATAATTTCATTGTTACTCCTATAAACTGGAAAGATCCCTTGGCTTCCCAAGGGATTTTATATGTTGGCGAAAGCTTACCAATGGTAGTTAATACTTGCGCCTGCGCCGAAGTTGCTTTGGGAATCCGTGGAAACGGAGCCTTTGAAGATCCATTTTCCATTTTCTGAAATGGTGGAGAACCCAACAGAAATGGCGGATTGGCTACGATATTGCCCTAATGCCACCCCCACTGTGTTGCCCCCTGGGCGATAAGATTGCCCAAGATTCGCGGCTGCAATGGCGGCGGCTGTTCCCGCGTCAGCACGTTTACTTAATTTATTTAAGCGATGATTAATATTTTTGCTGAAGTTATTAATCGCAACGCTCATATTACGGTCTAAGGCTTGCACCACATTGTGTAACTGGCTACCGTTAATCGCATCCGTTGAAGTTGCGGAAATTTCCCCGGCGGCCACATTTTGTACGCGGCGTTCGCTACCAGAGGCCCCCATAGACACCACACCATGTGCCGTAGCACCGGCAAAGCCACCATAGGTGACGCCATTTACCGTGGCACTATTTACTGTCCCTGTATCACCTGCTGTGGTTGTATTACCTTCTGAACCATCAGAAGTCAGGTTAGCCGTTCCTTCGCTATTTCCTGCTGTTGCCATAGTTTTATTCCCTAGGTAAACAGAGTTTTCAACAGTTTCAGCGATAGCTTCAGGTTTACCGTCTTTATCAAGAGTCCCTTTGTTATTGACATTGTTACCTAAGACAAAGGTATTATCAGAGTTAATAACATTGTCATTACCAAAGGCATAACTGCTATCACCAGATACTTTATTTGGATCACCAAATGCACCGGAGTGATCGCCCGTTACAATGTTCCCTGTACCCACCGCTGTCGATTTATCACCACTTACTTGGTTGCCGTGGCCGATAGCCACAGAATCTACGCCTGTTGCTTGACTTTCAACCCCAATGGCTGTTGAGAATTTACCGCTAGCACTGGCATCATCTGTGTTTTTACCGTTGCCGTTAGTTGGTTGCGTTGCTGTGCCGTCATTAACGTGCATAAATTTAATGCCACCAAGATTCATTCGATTAATCGCTGTAATCACGCTGTTTGTGGTCATTTCTTTTTGCCCTGAAACATCATAAGTAATTAACAGTTTTTGAATTTCTTCTTTAGTATATGGTTTGCCTGTTTCTGGGTTAGTGGTATCCCCAAGGATGTTTTTCACTTGCCATAATTGGCTACCATTAACGGCATCTTGGCTATTTTCACTGATCTCTGCCGGGGCAACATTGGTGACTTTTTGATTTCCAGCATTAATGCCATCTTTGCTAATAGAAACCTCACCGGTTTTCACTTCACCTTTGGTTCCATCAATAGTGACGGCATTGTCGCCAGTGCCAAGGGTGATTTTATCGGCTAAAGCAAGATCGTAATTAGTACCACCATCTGTATTTTTGCTTTTTGTTAAAGTGAGATTATTATCACTTACTGAAACAGTATTATGTTGTTGTGCAATGGCTTTAACTTCCTCAAGTTGTTCCACATTCACAGCATCATCTTTTGCCGTTCCTTTGGCAACACCATGAATTTGTTGACCATTCATATCAACATTATTTTTCGTAATAGTTGGTCCACCAGTAATGGTTAAACCATTATCATCTAATTTACTATCACCAGCAGTAATACTATTCACGGCAACATCTTTGGCTAAGGCAACGATGATATTTCCATCTTTATCTACCTGAGTCATGATGTTTTTACCGCCATCAAATTTGCTAAAGTCAGTATTTTCATTAGCACCTTTAATGGTAACAGTAGAGCCTAAAGCTGCTTTATGCTCACCATCATTACCCGCAAAGTTAAGACCTGTATTAGTAAGTTCTTGTTGCATATTATGTAACTGACTTCCATTTACAGCATCTTTACTATCAGCATTAATTGCGCCATCAGCAACATTTGTTACCTTATGATTACCAGCATTAATACCTGCAGTAGTTAAAGCAACAGTATTAGGATCCGCTGCATTTTTACCTAAAACCACCGATTGTAAACCAGTTAAATTATCTTGGGTTTCATATAAATAGCCCTCAGCAGTTTGAGTGACTTTCATATTTTTACCCGCACCAAATTTCACCATATTACCCGCAGTAATATGACGTTCTTGGTTACCTTCAACTAGGCCTCCATTAGCAGAATATGCAGTGGTATTCCAATACACTTTATTTAAAGCATTTTGGATATTTTCAGCGGTTACAAATTTATCTTTATCAGCATCCGCTACTTTTGCTTTACCATCTTCAATAGTGAAACTTGTGTTAGCAATAGTGCTACTATCTAATACTGCTTGTAATTTGCCACCTACAACTTTAATCGTATTATCATCAACATTAATGTTGTATTTCACATTGTAATTACCGGCATTATTAGCATCCGCCACCACTTCTGCCGTTGTGGCATTACCATTTTGGAAGTTCACTTGTTTATTTGGTTGAATATTGCCTACTTTAGCTTGGCTATTATTTCCAATTACCCAACCCGCATTAGCAATATCATAAACCTGTTTTAATTGATTTTCCGTTGCCGCTTGGCCACTAACGATATTATCTGGCTTAAAGGTTAAGTTAGTTAATCCATTAACGGTACCTTTCACACCATCAATTTTCACCGGATGATTTGCAGTATTTGAATTACCAACAGTAATTACATTTGCTAAACCAAAGGTTACGCTATGGTTACCCACTGTTGTAATAATGTTTCCATCAACACCACCGGTATAAGTAACTTTTTCACCTAAATCAATATGGTCAGTTTTGTTCGCTTCATCAGAGGCACCTTGGGTTGCTTGGTCTCCAGCAATATCGAAACCTTTATTGCTAATACCATCAACAGCCGTACGTAAATCACCAATATTTACGCCATTGGTACCAACAGCATTATCAAGATCTGTTGTTGCATTACCCTGTGCATCCACTAAACCACTATGTAAATCCGTAATGCGTTTGCCCGCCATATCAAGCCCAGTATTCAGTAAGCTTGGGCCATTCGCAATTTCAAGACCATTGGCATCTAATGATGTTTGACCAAAGTCCACACTGCCTTTATCTGTTAAATGAACATTTTTAGCGAGTTTAACTCTCATCGTATTATCAGAGAATGTTTCTACACCAATATTGCCATCTGTTAAATTTGCAGCTGTAGTTACTCCACCTTTAATTATTAATTTTTCACCTGGTTTACGTTTTAATAAACCATCAGCATCAGTAGCATCAGCAAAATCACCTTGGAATATTCTTGGTTTAGCTAAATATTCTAAGGCAGAATTTACATTTTCAAATGGTGCATCAGCGCCTAAATTAAATGTTGGTTTAGAAATAGTACCATCAGCTGTAACCGTAGTATTACCACCAAGAGCATTGGCAACTGCTTGTTGAGCCGCTTTTAATTGCTCAAAATTAACGGCATCACCATTTTCTGTACCTTTGGCAAGATTGGTTATTTTCTTATCAGCCATATCAATGCCATCATTATTAATAGTTACGCCACCAATTTCTGCACTATCAAACTCAACATCATCGGCAGTTGCAAAGGTAAAGTTTTTACCATCACGTTTAACGGTTAAGTTTTTGCCCGCTTTAAGGGTAACTTCATTACCTGCTTTTACTTTTCCATCTCCTTCATTAGAAACTAATGTTCCATCAGTATCTGCTGCGGCATTAACAGTAAAGTATGAAGAGTTAATAGCATTAGCAACATCTGTTGCTGTAGCAAAACTATCACCCGCTGTACCGGCACTTACTGTTCCTGTATCTGAATTTGCAGTTAAGGTGCTTTGTTTAACGGCAAAGGTTAAGTTGCTTGTACCGTCTTTACTATCTGCTGTAATAGTTAAGCCTGCATCATCTGCCGCTTTGAAGTTCACCGTATCGTAAGGTTTAACGAAATCAACTGCTTGTCCGTTCGCTTGTAAATTCCAACCTGTGTTTAACACATCACCAAGTGTTGCCGCTTTGGTGTTATCAATTTCATTTGCAGGTTTTGCTTGAACATTTTGTGTATCCGCAACCTCTGGTAAAGTGCTTGTTAAGCCTGTAATGCCATCCGGTGTAATATTTACCGTTTTACCATCTGTTTGCTTACCATCAGTTACTGCAATACTGCTTAATCCTTTAAGATCTTTGGCTAATTGAATATGTAATTTGCCATCTTTAGCATTTACGCCAATATTATTTTCAGTCAATGAATCTTTATCAGCGCCGCCAACAAATTCAAGTTTTTGGCTTAAGGCTTTATGGATATTTACCGCATTATCACCTTCAAAATTTAAACCAGCTTGTGCAAGGGCTTGTAAATCTCCAACGGTTGCCACTGTGTTTAATTTATCGGTATTAGTTAATAAATTGCCAACGGCTGTTGTTGCATTTTCTTGCGAAATAGCACCTTGACCAAAGTGATTTCCTACAATTCCCTTAATATTATTAAGTTCTTTTGCATCGCCTTTGCCGGCAATTTTCACATTTTCTTCATCAATCGCTGCTTGATTTTTATCGGCTAAACCATCAGCACCTTTTGGATAGAATTTGCCATCATCGGCTTTAACCAAAGCCTTACCTTGTTCATCGGTGTATTCAAATGGACTATTATCGGCCACAGATTTTAATTGCGAAACATTAACCGCATCAGTATCTGCCGTACCTGCTGCCACATTTGCAATTTTATTACCACCGTTATCTAAACCATCTTTAGTTAAAGCAACAGGGGTTTTATCTTTACCTGTAATAGTCATTCCCGCTGGTGTTAACTCAGTGACATCACCACTATCATCCGTGACTTTCACCCCTTTAAATTGAGGTTTTTCCTTCATTGCAATAGTAATTGTGCCGTTGCCATCTGTGTTGCTATAAGTGGTGGTTAAGTTATCACTTGAATAGGTTTCACCTTGTGCTTTATCCGTTGCTTTTACATCTAAACGAGAACCAAGTTGTTGGGTTGCGCTTGTATTATTGCTGGCACCAAAAGTAATACCTTGATTTACTTTATCAGTTAAACCATTTACCGCACCTAACATATTTGTTGGCGCTGTGGCATTTGAACCATCCACATTTTTCAATGCGTTAAATGTTGGCGCTGTAAATGCTGTGCCGGTAGCATCTGGTGTAATGCCTAATTGATCTGCTAGATCTTTAAGTTGTGAACCATTAACTACATCATTGCTATCATCAGCAATCGTACCTTTTTCAACACCTTTTAACTTCACAGGATCATTGCCTTTCGCCAAGGTCACATCATCATCGTTAAAGGACATTGTTGGTTTATCGCCACCTTTACCAATGCTATCAATGTTGGTTAAATCTTTATTTAATTTGATTTCTAAACCATCACCAGCCGCATTTTTAGCCACAGCAATATTACCTGTCGCACTTTTGAATGTACTTGTATCATCAACGCCTTCACCTTGAATTTTTAAGGTTTGAGAAAGGTTACGATGAACTTTATTTGGATCTGTTGCCGTAGTGGCATTACCTTCAAAGTCTAACCCCGCAATACCAAGAGCTTGTAAATCACCGGTAGTGGCCACTTTATTTAAGCCTGTGGTGTCATCTAATAGATTTTTTACATTTGTTTGCGCTGTTTCAAGCGTGATAGCGGTTGTTTCGCCATCATCATTTCCAATATTACTTTTCACATTATTTAATGCGGTAGGTGTAGTTGTCGCACCTGCACCATTTTGCATTGAAGCTACAACATCTGCTGCTGGCACACTCTCGCCACTTCCATCAGGTTTTGTGTTGAAACTTCCATCCGCTTGTTTATACACTTTGGCACCGTTTGCGTTGGTATAAACCACTGGTAATTGCGCACTTTCTGCTAAATCTTGAGCGTCCACTTTAATCACAATGTTATTTTGCGTATGCGTGCTGTCCGCTTTGTATTCCACAGTTACACCATCTTCACCAATAAAGTTCACTGTGTCATAGGCTTTTACAAAATCTTTAGCTTGATTATTAGTTTGTAAATTCCAACCGGCATTTAAAATATCGCCCACCGTTGCGGCACGATCATTACTTGGTAAATCATTACCTTTTGGCATTTCTTGAACAGTACTTGTGTTATCAGTCACAGGTAAATTATTGGTTAAACCTGTAATGCTGTCAGGGGTGATAGTAACAGTTTTATCTGTACCATCTGTGATTTGAACATTATTTAAACCTGTTAGGTTTTTAGATAATTTAACGTTTAAAGCACCATCTTTGTTAATTACGCCAATATTATTATCAGTAAGATCTGCTTCTTTCGCACCACCTAATACTGATAGTTCTTGACCTAAATCTTTATGGATTGCTGTAACGCCATCATTATCACCGGCAAAATTTAGACCTTTCGTTGTGGTCGCATTGGCAACTTGTTGTAAATCACCAATATTTGCAGCGTTGGTTAAAGTGTTACCTTCTGCATTAGCTAACTCTGTACCTGTTGGCAAGCCACTTGTCACCCCTGTGATTTGTTTATTACCGGCATTAATACCGCTATCTTTATCAAGAACAACCCCACCTACAGTAACTTTATCTGCAGTAACCTGTTTAAATGTTGGGTTTTCAGACATACCAATAATAACGCGACCATCTTCTACTTTAGTGTGTAAGTTTGTGCCAACAAAACCATCTTGTGATGTACCTGTTTCAATAGTGAACGTTGAGCCAAGTTTTTGTGTTGTCGAACCTTCATCACCTGCAAAAGTTAATGGTTTTATTACAGCTTTATTGAGGCCAGTTAAAGCATCACCAACATTATCGTAGTTACTCGTATCACCATCAGAAGGATTACCACTTGTTAACGTATAAGTTGGTTTTGTAACCGTACCTGTATTTGGATCAACACCAGCATTACCACCTAATACTTCAGCTACTTTTTCTGCACTGTCTTTCAATTGTTTGAAATTCACTGCATCTTTATCTTCTGTGCCTGCATCAAGGCCTGTGATTTTATTATTTTCAGTAACGACATTACCTACGGTTGTTTTATCAAAGCTTACTTCATCTGCTGTGGCAAAAGTAAAGTTTTTACCTTCACGTTTAACGGTTAAATTTTTGCCGGCTTGTAATTTAACATTGTCCCCAGCTTTAATTGCTTGTGTATTAGCTTCATTATCGGTGGTCACATTACCGCCACTTTCAACGGTAAAATACGAGGCATTAATAGCATCCGCCACAGTTTTCGCGGTGGCAAGGGCATTGTCATCACCGGCAGTGACTGTGCCGTTATTATCGTTATCCGTAATGGTTGTGGTTTTGGCTTTTACTTTATGATTTTCCGTATCAATTTCGAGCGTTTTATCATCGATATTGACATCATATTTCACATTAAAGTTGTCACCTTCCGCTGTCACGGTGGCGGTGGTTGCATTACCATTAACAAAATCTACCGTATTATTGCCCACAGTTTCTGCTGTCGTTACACCATTTTCACCTTTAATTTTCCAGCTTACGCTATCTTGAGCCTGAGTTACGGCATTTTTTAAATCGCCGATATTGGCAGCATTAGTTAAGCTATTTGTTGGTGCATTAGCTATGGTTGTATTCTCTGGTAAACCACTTGCAACGCCTGTGATTTGTTTATCATTGGCATTAATGCCGTCCTTGTTAATGTAAGTTTTTCCACCAACTTTTACGCCATCATTACCAATTTCAACATTGCTTGCACCCGTTCCAGCGGTGACTTTATCTACTGCAAGTTCTTTTTTCAGCGCCACAGTAATTGTGCCGTCACCACTGACTTGAGTCATAATGTTTTTACCATCATCAAACTCTGACCAAGTAGCATTTGAAGCATTACCTTTTATTGATAAAGTTTCTGTTGGTTTGATATTTTTCGCCCCTTCAGCCAAGTTTGCTTTATCTGTATTAGCTACAATATTAAAGCCTGCATTAACATGTTTAATGGCATCATTAATATTGTCTTCACCGGTGCCACCAATATCACTCATCGTGGTTGTGCCATCATTACCAACGGCTGCATCGCCACCTAAGATAGTTTTGTAAGCATCAGCAATATCTTTAATTTGACCACCATTAATGGCATCTTTTGAGTCATCTGCAATTGCCCCTGGTGCAACATTGGTGATTTTTTTATTACCAGCATTAATACCATCAGTAGTTAAAGAAACAACATCATTACCTTTATCTGCCCCTAAAATTACAGAATTAATATTTTTAAGATCAGGATTTAAAGCATAGGTAAAATCACGACCATTTTGAGTAAGCTGTAGATTATTACCTGCTTTCATGGTTACCGTTTGATTGGCTTTAACTTGTTTTGCAGTAGCATCAGTAGCACTTGTTGAATCAGTATAAGTTCCCGTTCCATCATTACCACCGGCGACATTCCAATGAACGTTTTCTAAAGCATTTTTAACCGCATTTGCAGTAACAAATTTATCACTAGAACCATCGTCATCAGTAGAAATTGTGCCATTTGGTTCCACAGTTAATGAGCCTTTATTTACATTAAAGGTAACATCATAGTTATCCGCATTCGTTGTCACGCTAGCAGTTGTACCATCACCATTGACAAAGTTAACTTGATCATTGTTATGAACACCGTTTCCTACAGGGTTTGTATCGTTTCCGGCAATGTTCCAATGAGCTTTATTTACTTCATTATGTAATTGAGTAACATTAACGGCATCTGTACCCTGAGTACCCTCTGCTACACCACTAATCGTTTTATTACCCGCATTAATGCCATTGTCTTTACTAATTGAAATACCACCTGCAGTACCAACAGTGATATTATCAAAATTTACATCTTTTGCTGTTGCAATAGTAATACCATTAGTTTCACCAGTTAATTCAATATTCTTACCAGCAATAAAGTTAGCTTGTTTATTATTTTGATCTAAGGTTTGAGCAATTTTTCCACCTACTGCCGTAGTAAAGCTTTGCATTGCAGTATCTGCTTTAGTGAGGCTTGCTTTAGTAGTAGTACTTAAATCCACAACATAATCAGTTACATTATTTGCATCAGCTGTTCCAGGAGTAACAGTCACAGCAGTGCTTCCTGCACTTGCAGTAGTGCCTTTTGCATTAACAGTATAAGTAGTCACACCATCTTCAACATTACTTACAACACCTGCAATATTGGTACCAGCAACCACTTTCACCGCTTTACCAATTTCAGCTTTATTAGTGGCATCTAATGTTTTGAAATTAGCTTCTACTTGTACTTGATTTCCACTCGCTGTGGTTTTCACACCATTTATGCCAACAATACCAAATGACAAACCACCATCTTTATTAAGATTTTGGCCGTCTGTGGAACCGCTATTACCTGTTAATTTAATAGTGTTGTTTTGTAATTTAGAAATATTACCACTATTGGTTGCTATATCACCCTTATTAGTTGCAATATCATCTTTAATTGGTTGAAGGGCTTTACTTACCGTTCCGCCTGTAACTAATTTATTATCACCATCAGCAATTGTTCCATCTGACTCAATATTAACAGTATAAGTTGTGATACCTGCGTCAACTGTTTTATCTACACTAGATACATGGCTACCAGCTGCTACTTTCACTGCTTTACCAATTTCAGTTTTACCTGCTTCAGTTAAGTTAGAAAGATCTTTATCTGCCGCATTATTGATTTTATCTTTAGTTGGTTGACTTAAGTCAATGGCATAATCTGTAACATTATCGCCAGCATCTGTTTTTGTTAAAGTAATAGCATCACTACCTTTACTTACAGTAGTTCCTTTTGCATTAACTGTATAAGTGGTTACACCATCAGCATTAGTTGCAGTTGTCACATCTTTAATGTTTGTACCAGCAACAACTTTAGAGCCAAGTTTTGTAATTTCTTGTTTACCAGCATTAGTTAAGTTAGAAAGATCTTTATTCGCGGCATTGTCGATTTTTTGCTTAGTATCATCTGTTAACTTAACAGTGACTTCATTATTATTGGCTACAGTTGTTAAACCATTCTCACCATTAATTTCAAAACTAATACCACCATCTTTATTAAGATTTTGGCCGTCTGTAGAACCGCTATTACCTGTTAATTTAATAGTGTTGTTTTGTAATTTAGAGATATTGGTTTGATTTGTCGCAATATCAGTTTGTAGAGGTTGAAGGGCTGTGTGTACTGTTCCACCTGTAACAATATCATTATTGTTAGCTTCTACTTTACCATCAGAAGCAACATTAACTTTGTAAACAACTTGTCCTGTTGTGGCATCAGTGGAAACCGTTTCAACTTTGGTATTGGTACCATCCACTAATTTTGGTCCAAGTTTGGTAATCGCTTGTTTTCCAGCTTCAGTTAAGTTAGAAAGATTTTGATCTGCCGCATTATTGATTTTATCTTTAGTTGGTTGACTTAAATCAATAGCATAATCTGTAACATTATCGCCAGCATCTGTTTTTGTTAAAGTAATAGCATCAC
>SAMEA104404106__coassemble_206_pt1 | contig 69220 bp, 61 predicted proteins | sample SAMEA104404106__metabat2_high_PE_050 | metagenome-assembled genome bin SAMEA104404106 (sample SAMEA104404106) | Balaenoptera acutorostrata | reverse complement strand
GTAAAAATTGGCAAAAACTTAAAGCTAAAATTTCAAGATTACATCATAAAATCGCCAACTGCCGTAAGGATTTCTTACATAAAGTTTCAACAGAAATCTGCAAAAACCACGCTTACATCTATGTTGAAGACTTGCAAGTGGCGAATATGTCAAAGTCAGCTAAAGGTACATCCGAAAATCCTGGGAAAATGGTTAAACAAAAATCAGGATTAAACCGTGCGATTTTAGACCAAAGCTGGTTTGAGTTTAAACGCCAGTTGGAATACAAATCGGCTTGGCTAGGGGGCTTTTTACAAGCCGTTCCCCCACAAAATACCAGCCGAACTTGCCCTTGTTGCCATTTTGTATCAAAAGAAAACCGCCAAACTCAAGCAAATTTCGAATGTATAGAATGTGGTTACACAGAAAATGCTGATGTGGTTGGGGCGATGAATGTATTAAGTCGTGGACGAGAAGTTCTCGCATAAATAAATCAGGGCAGGGCTTGCCCGTAGAGCTTGTGAAGTGAACCGCACTAGCGGTCAGCAACAAGAACCCACCGAGAGTAGCCTATCGAAGATAGGAGCTAGTAGGAATCCTCTCGCTTTAGCGAGGGGAGGAGGTCAATTTAGGTAATGAAGTGAGTTTAGGTGATGATAAAAATAAGGTACAAAATGCCGTAGTGTTAGGGAATAAAGGGGATGTAACTGTTGATGCCGGAGTGGCATTGGGTTCTTTCTCTGTAGCAGATAGAAAAGCATTAGATAGTACAAAAGTTAAAGCTATTACCATTAATGAAAATCAAGGTATCGATTTTAACAATAATGAAGTTTTTGCATTTACTGTTACGGATAAAGAATCTGCTAGTTATGCAATGTCTCAAAATTATATTCAAGCGGTGGAAACCACAGTTAAAGGCAACTTAGGTGCTGTTTCTGTTGGTTATGAAGGTGGAACCCGTCAAATTACCAATGTAGCAGCGGGTTCGGCGGATACGGATGCAGTGAATGTGGCACAATTAAAATCGGTGTTAGCTTTAATTGATGATTTAGATTTAGAGTATGTGGCCAATGGTGGTGGTACGCCAGTTCCTCCGAAGGAAGATGGGGCTGTTGTGCCGGATACTGGGGCAGGTAATACGCCTTCAGGTACTGATACAGGAAATATCACACCAGATACGAATCAACCAAATCCAGGGAATAAATCAGATTTAGAGCCTAATGGTGAAGGGAATATTGATTTAAATAAAGGGCATTTGAATTTTGTAGATGGTGAGAATACCCTAGCGACAGTCGGGCCTGATGGAAAAGTAAATTTATATTTAAAGCCCAAGGTAATGCCAATACGCAAGGACATTTTGGTGGCTCTGTTGGTGTTGGTTATCAATGGTAAGGTTTACGGGCACTTTGCTTGGTAATAACGGAAATCCTTCAAGTTATTTGAAGGATTTTTTTTATTATGAATAAATTTCTGTATTTCTAAATCTTTTTTGACCTTAAATAAGAAATATTCATTTTTTAAGAAAGAAATCTTTGAAAAAGAATAAAATATATTCCTTTTGACTAAAGACTATGCGAACAATTTAAAAAACACGTTTTTTTTAAAAAAAGAGTTGACGAGGTAGGGTTAATTCAGCATAATGCACCCCGCAAAGCCGATATGGTGAAGTAAAAATAAAATGGCTATGTAGCTCAGCTGGTTAGAGCACAACACTCATAATGTTGGGGTCACAGGTTCGAATCCCGTCATAGCCACCATTTTTATTTTTTGCGGAAGTGGCGAAATTGGTAGACGCACCAGATTTAGGTTCTGGCGCCGTGAGGTGTGTGGGTTCAAGTCCCTCCTTCCGCACCATTTATTAGCTTTTGTAAATCTTTTGTAGGTGGGGTATCGCCAAGCGGTAAGGCACTGGGTTTTGATCTCAGCATCCATAGGTTCGAATCCTATTACCCCAGCCATACAATCAAAAATTTATCTGAATTAAATATTCTTTTAAAATAAATCTTATTGGGGTATCGCCAAGCGGTAAGGCACTGGGTTTTGATCTCAGCATTCATAGGTTCGAATCCTATTACCCCAGCCATTTTCCTTTGGTTAGAAATATTTTTAGAGAGTTTTAGGTGGGGTATCGCCAAGCGGTAAGGCACTGGGTTTTGATCTCAGCATCCATAGGTTCGAATCCTATTACCCCAGCCATCTTAATTCAATATAATGGCTATGTAGCTCAGCTGGTTAGAGCACAACACTCATAATGTTGGGGTCACAGGTTCGAATCCCGTCATAGCCACCATTTTTATTTTTTGCGGAAGTGGCGAAATTGGTAGACGCACCAGATTTAGGTTCTGGCGCCGTGAGGTGTGTGGGTTCAAGTCCCTCCTTCCGCACCATTTATTAGCTTTTGTAAATCTTTTGTAGGTGGGGTATCGCCAAGCGGTAAGGCACTGGGTTTTGATCTCAGCATCCATAGGTTCGAATCCTATTACCCCAGCCATATCTATTAAATTTCTTATAAATATATCGCTTATTTTTTAGAAATTATCTAATTGAAAAATGTACTTGTTAAATAGTTGTAATAAATTTTATATTTTTTGTGTAAATTTTCTATATTTTTTTGATGAATACCTCATTTTCACATAAAAGCTATGCGTCTGTTGTTATTTTTATGCTAGAATTTTTGCCCTTATGATAATGGGTATAACCAAAATTTAAAATGTAAATAACAACAACGAGGTAAAACATGGATATTCTTATCGGGATTATTGCTATTGTTGCAGTGAGCTATTATATCGTTAAAGGTTATTCTGCAACGGGTGTGTTAATGACAGTGGGGATGCTGCTATTATTGTGCAGTGTTTTAATGGGGAAACAAGTTGTTCCGGCGGATCACGCCACAGGAAGTGCATATTTAGATGTATTTGAATATGTCACCTATTTACTTGAAAAACGAGGCGGTGGCCTTGGAATGCTAATTATGATCCTTTGTGGATTTGCTGCCTATATGACCCATATTGGGGCCAATGATATGGTGGTAAAATTAGCGTCTCACCCACTTAAATATATTAATTCTCCTTATTTATTGATGATTGTGGCTTATTTCTTAGCCTGCTTAATGTCTTTCGCCGTACCTTCTGCCACTGGCCTTGGGGTATTATTAATGGCGACTTTATTCCCTATTATGGTGAACGTAGGCATTTCACGTGGTGCTGCCGCCGCAATTTGTGCATCACCTGCTGCTATCATTCTTTCACCAACATCCGGCGATGTGGTATTAGCCGCAGAAATTGCGAAAATTCCATTAACCAAATTTGCCTTTAGTTTCACCTTGCCAATTTCAATTATTGCTATTTTAACCATCGCGGTGACTCATTTCTTTTGGCAACGTTTTTTAGATAAACGTGAAGGCTTTAAACCTGAGCAATTAAATGTTTCAGAAATTAAAACAAAGGTGCCAACTTATTATGCTATTTTGCCTTTTACCCCAATTATTGGTGTGTTAATTTTTGATGGTGTTATTGCGCCTAAATTAAGTATTGTTACTATTATTATTCTTTGTTTAGCTTTGGTGGCCATACTTGATTTCTTGCGTACCTTTAATGCCAAACTCGTTTTATCTAATTTAGAAATGACTTATAAAGGTATGGCTGATGCTTTCTCTGGTGTGGTGATTTTATTAGTGGCTGCGGGTGTATTTGCAGAAGGTTTAAGTACTGTTGGCTTTATTCGTTCTTTAATTGATTCAGTACAATCTTTAGGAAGTGGTGGCTTTATTATGATGTTAGCCCTTGCCATTATTACTGCTTTAGCAGCGATTGCTACAGGGTCTGGTAATGCGCCTTTCTATGCCTTTATCGAATTAATTCCACGTTTAGCGGGTCAAATGGGGATTAACCCTGCTTATTTAACCATTCCAATGTTGCAAGCGTCGAATATTGGTCGTAGCTTATCGCCAGTATCTGGTGTTGTGGTTGCGGTATCTGGTATGGCGAAGCTTTCTCCATTTGAGGTGGTGAAACGTATTTCTGTACCAATGATTGCCGGCTTCATTGTTGTCATTGTGGGTACACAATTATTAGTTGCTCAATAATAGATAATGCCTCCTATTTTTTAGGAGGTATTTTTTTTCTCAAAAAATAATTAAAAAAGAGAATTTAATATCTAAAAGGATTTTTTTAAAACTTAAGGAAAAAATATGCTGTATTTAGAATTTTTATTTTTACTGTTAATGCTTTATACCGGTAGTCGATTTGGTGGAATTGGGCTCGGTGTGGTTTCTGGAATTGGACTTGTTATTGAAGTTTTTGTTTTCCGGATGCCTGTGGGGAAAGCGCCAATTAATGTAATGTTGATTATTTTAGCTGTGGTAACCTGCGCGTCTATTTTAGAAGCTGCGGGTGGCTTGAAATTTATGTTACAAGTGGCGGAAAAAATCTTACGACGCAATCCTAAACGTATTACGATTTTAGGCCCAATTGTAACTTATACCATGACATTTATGCTTGGTACCGGCCATTCAGTGTATTCTATTATGCCAATTATTGGTGATATTGCTTTAAAAAATAAAATTCGCCCAGAGCGCCCAATGGCAGCCTCTTCTGTGGCTTCACAGTTAGCTATTACCTCAAGCCCATTATCTGCGGCAGTGGTGTTTTATTTAGCACAAATTACTCAAATTCCAGGTTATGAAAGTGTTACTTTATTAAATATTATTAGTGTCACTGTTCCTGCTACTTTTTTAGGCACCATTGCTTTATCTCTTTATAGCTTAAGACGTGGTAAAGAGTTAGAAGATGATCCTCGTTATCAACAACGTTTAAAAGATCCTATTTGGCGTGACCGTATTTTAAATTCCACAAGTACTAGCTTAAAAGATAAATTACCAAGTGGTGCGAAAATGTCGGTGTACCTTTTCATTTTATCTTTAGTGACTATCGTGATTATTGCGATGATCCCTGAAATTCGTACTATTGGCAATGCGCCGAAACCAATTTCTATGTCATTAATTATTCAAATGATGATGTTATGCTTTGGTGGGATTATTTTACTCGCAACGAAAACCCATCCGCAAAATGTACCAAATGGGGTTGTGTTCAAATCTGGGATGGTAGCTGCTATTGCAATTTTTGGTATTGCTTGGATGAGTGATACTTACTTCCAATATGCGATGCCAGAATTTAAAGCAGCGATTACAGAAATGGTACATGCTCAGCCTTGGACTTTTGCTTTTGCCTTATTTATTGTTTCTGTAGTAATCAATAGCCAAGCAGCAACCGCAGTTATGATGTTACCAGTTGGTATTGGTTTAGGTTTACCTGCGCCTTTATTAATTGGTTTAATGCCGGCAACCTATGGTTATTTCTTTATTCCAAATTATCCATCAGATATTGCTACCATTAACTTTGATGTAACGGGTACAACGCGTATTGGTAAATTCTATTTTAATCATAGCTTTATGGCACCAGGTTTAATTGGTGTGGTAACTGCTTGTTGTTTTGGTTGTTTAATTGCAAGTATGATTATTCGTTAAGTTACGAATAAGCTTATTTTAGTTGACCTCCTCACACGTTAGGGTGGGGAGGATGTCAAAGGTGAAAAGTTAGCAGTGGGAAAATGTAAAAAAAACAAGCCAATAGATAAGAAAAAGATTGGATAATTTTAGATTTCAAATTATCCAATCTGACGTAGTTAGAAGAATGTTTCAAGGAAAGAAGAGAGTTGATATTGAATAGCTACAGGGCTTTCACCTTCTTGTTCTTCTAAAAATAATCTTTGTAATTCTGCTAGAACTTGTCGTTCTAAATCATTTCCGCCGATAATTTCTAAGTTTTCATTAAAATTAGAAATAATACTGTCAATTCCTAATTGGTTTAATATTGGTTGATCTTGAGCGATTAACCATTCTTTAAATTTAGCTTGAGTTGTCATATTAATTAAGCCCCCAGACAGAAGGTTGGTAGTGTTTAAGAATCGGACGTAACCTTAACAAATTTTTTAAAAAAAGAAACTGATATCATTTATTTTTGAGATCTAGATTCCAAAAATAAAAAATTTTTTTTATTTTTTTATTTTTTTAATGGGGTTCTTTACTTTGAATAAAAATGCCTTTGTTCCCATCCCAATTAATTTGAGCAATAGTTGCGGGGGAAAAACGAATAAGATGGCGAGTATGACAAAGATCGTAAACTAAGAAACCAACTAATGGTAAATGCGAAACGATTAATAAATTTTTAACCCCTTGTTCTTCTAATAAAGGTAAATAATCCAGAACTAAGTCTGTACACCCATGGGGAGTTAAGGCATCCCAATTTTCATGTTTAATCTGTACTTTAAGTGCCATACTTACAGCGGCAAAGGTTTCTTGTGCACGGTCATAGGGGCTTACTAAGGCATAATCAAAATGAATATTTTGTGACTTTAACCATAAGCCTTGTTGGCGGGCTTGATTTATCCCAAAATGTGTGAGTTTTCTTTGGCGATCTGAAGGTGCTAAGCATTCAGCTTGACCATGACGCATCACAAAAATATTCATAATGATTTCCTTTTGTTTTCTTAGTTTTGACGAATGACAGCTGCAATTTCTTCTGCGTAATTTTGTGCAAGTTCAGCATCTTCACATTCAACCATGACACGAATTAATGGTTCTGTTCCTGATTTACGGAGTAAAATTCGGCCACTATTTTGTAGTTTTTCTTCTACTTGTTTAGCCACTGTTTTTACCGCTTCACTTTCTAATGGGTTGGCTCCGCCTTCAAATTTTACGTTAATTAAAACTTGAGGGAATAGCTGAACAGCTTTGGTTAATTCGTGTAAGCTTAGCTTATGTAAAGCCATGGCACGTAATACTTCTAAGGAGGCAATAATACCGTCACCTGTAGTATTTTTTTCACTAATAATAATATGACCTGAATTTTCACCGCCTAAACACCAGTTATTTGCTTGCATTTTTTCAAGCACATAACGGTCACCAACATTGGCTCGTTCAAAAGGAATGGCTAATTCTTTAAGAGCAAGTTCAAGACGCATATTGCTCATTAAAGTACCCACGACACCGCCTTTTAATTGGCCAGCACGCAATGCTTCGCGGGCAATAATAAATAGGATTTGGTCGCCATCTACTTTGTTACCAAGGTGGTCAACCATAATTAAACGGTCACCATCTCCATCATAAGCTAAACCGACATCGGCCTTGGTTTCTAATACTTTGTCTTGTAATGATTTAATATCTGTGGCACCACATTTTTCGTTAATATTCATACCGTTTGGTTTGGTGCCAATTTCAATAACTTCAGCCCCTAATTCACGCATAACATTTGGAGCAATGTGGTAAGTGGCTCCATTTGCGCAATCTACAACAATTTTATAATTTTCTAAGCTTAAATGAGCAGGGAAGGTACTTTTACAAAATTCAATATAACGCCCCGCAGCATCAATAATACGGCTAGCACGACCAAGTTCGGCAGATTCTACGCAGTCCATTGGTTGATCTAACATAGCTTCAATGGCACATTCAATTTCATCTGGGAGTTTTGTTCCTTTTGTGGAAAAGAATTTAATACCATTATCATAATATGGATTGTGTGATGCGGAAATAACAATACCGGCTTCGGCACGGAATGTACGGGTTAAATAAGCTATTGCAGGGGTTGGCATTGGGCCTGTAAAGGCGGCAGAAAGGCCCGCAGCGGCAAGGCCTGCTTCTAAAGCGGACTCTAACATATAGCCAGAAATACGGGTATCTTTACCAATTAATACGGTTTTGGAACCTTGAGTAGCAAGCACTTTACCCGCAGCCCAACCGAGTTTTAATACGAAGTCAGGTGTAATAGGATTTTTACCGACTTTGCCACGAATACCATCTGTACCAAAATATTTACGAGTCATTGTTTATTCCTTTTTAAATTATAAGATTAAATCTGTGTTGTGCTTAAGCGTTACAAGTTGCTTGCCAAATTTTTAAGGCATCAGCCGTAGCCGCTACATCGTGAACACGTAATATTTTGGCGCCATTTATTGCGGCAATTAAAGCACCGCTAACGCTACCGATTAGGCGTTCTTCAACAGATTTGTTTAATGTATTACCGATCATCGATTTGCGTGAAAGCCCCGCCAAAATAGGGTAGCCTTGCTCACAGAAAGTTGATAAGTGTTTGAGTAATTGATAATTATGCTGGGTAGTTTTACCGAAGCCAAAGCCAGGATCCCAAATAATTTGATTGCGTTGAATACCCGCATTAAGACAAATTTGAGTACGCTCTTGTAAAAAGCGTAAAACATCCTGAATAACATCAGCATAATGAGGGTTGTTTTGCATGGTGCGCGGTTGCCCTTGCATATGCATAAGGCAAACGGGTAATTGTAAACTGGCTGCGGTGTGTAGTGCATTAGGTTCTTGTAGAGCACGAATGTCATTAATGAGATCCATTCCAGCTTTAGCACTTTCAGCCATAACTTCTGCTTTGGATGTGTCCACGGAAATCCAACAGTCAAAACGTTTTCTTACTTCTTCAACTAAAGGAACTACTCGTGCAAGTTCATCTTCAACACTTACGGCATCCGCCATTGGTCGAGTAGATTCTCCGCCAATATCAATAATGCTAGCACCGGCGTTTAACATATTTTCAACTTGAAAAAGGGCTTTATCTAAGGAGAAAAATTGGCCGCTGTCAGAAAAGGAATCTGGGGTGAAATTTAAAATACCCATAATTTTAGGAATATTAAGATCGAGGGTTTTCTGATTAGCCATGAGTTTCATTGTTACGGAGGTCCTTTTTAGAAAAGTAAGAGGCTAATTATAGGAAAATATCTTTAAGAACTAAAGGAGTTTATTTTATTTGTGTACTAATTTTAATCAAAAAATAAATGATAAAAATATATTAAATAGAGGTAGATCACAAAATTAAAAAAAAACATTAAATATTTGGTTCAAATCAATTTTTTTTAATAAAAATAATCTATTATGAAGAAGTCTTTTATTTCAAAGGATGATTTATTTTTGACGAAGGAGTAAAGCATGAATGTTCATCGCAAGAGTCACATTTCAGATCGTATTTTATCCGCATTAAATCTTTTACAAAATCCAGAATTAGCCAAAGATCTTTGGCTTATTTTAGAAGAACAACATTTTGATGGTTATTTAGCAAATTTTGTGGTTAACCATTTATGTCAAAAACATCAAATAACAGATAAAGAATTGGCATTAATGTTATTACCAGTTTGTGCTTGTTATGCTAACCCAACTATTTCACACTTTAGTGTGGGCGCCGTAGCCAAAGGGGAAAGTGGGAATTTTTATTTTGGCGCAAATCAAGAGTTTTGTACCACAAGTATTGCGCAAACCATCCATGCGGAACAGAGTTCTATTTCTCATGCTTGGATGCGTGGTGAGAAAGCGTTAACGGATATTTTTATTAATTACAGTCCTTGTGGTCATTGTCGTCAATTTATGACGGAGTTAAATTGTGCCCAAGATTTGAAAATTCATTTGCCACATAAGCAAGATATGACGTTGTTACAATATCTCCCGGATAATTTTGGTCCAAAAGATTTAAAAATTGATCATTTATTGTTTGATAAAGAAGATCATGGTTTTCAATGCGAAACGGATTCTGAATTAGTGGCTGAAGCGGTAAAAGCGGCAAATATTTCTCATGCCCCTTATTCAAGAACAGCTTGTGGGGTTGCATTACAATTACGCAATCAAAAAATATTTAAAGGAAGCTATGCTGAAAATGCAGCATTTAATCCAAGTTTACCTGCCATTCAAGTAGCGGTTAATGCTATTTTAATGCAAGGGTATGAAGTGGAAAATATTGTGAAAGCAGTAATGGTGGAGCAGCCGTTAACGCTTTCATATCGTGAATCCGCACAAGCCTTGTTAACTTATTTAGCGGAAGTTGAATTAGAGTATATTGCTTTATAAGTGATATAAGAGAGGTTTCTCCTCGTAGGCCTAATATTTTTTGAGATATTGTTATCTCTTATATTAGGCCTTTTTTTGTGGCAAATTTAAATTTTTAAGCGTTTGGCATTATCAGTATAAATATTTGCTTTTCCTTGGCGAGCAAAGCCGACAAGAGTGAGGTTACTTTGTTCGGCCATTTGTACTGCAAGATTTGTGGCTGCGGAAACGGCGATTAACATTTCAATACCGCAGGTGACAGTTTTTTGCACCATTTCGTAACTTGCGCGACTGGTCACTAATACGAAACCCTGTGGTTTGTTATTGGTCGCATGCCAGCCAAGTAATTTATCTAAGGCAATGTGACGGCCTACATCTTCGCGAATAGCGAGCATTTCTCCTGAAGTCGTAAAGAAAGCTGCCGCATGTGAAGCTCCCGTTTGTTGACCTAATATTTGTTCTGACTTTAGTTTTTGAAGACAGTCATCTAATAAATTAAGATCAAAATCTAAGCTTTTCTCCACTTGTGGCAATTGTTTTACTGCTTGTTTTAGGCTTTCTGTACCACAAATTCCGCAACCTGTTCTTCCTACTAAGGTTCGACGATGCTCTTTAAGGGCAACAAAGCAACGGGTAGCGAGTTCAATATGTACTTCAATTCCTTGGCAACTTGGTTGAATTTCAATGCCATAAATTTCATTTGGATGTTGAATAATTCCTTCAGCTAAAGAAAAGCCTAATGCAAAATCTTCTAGGTTATTTTCTGTACACATCATAACCGTATGGGAAATACCATTGTATATTAATGCAACAGGCTCTTCGCACACTAAAATATCTGTTTTTTTTATGTATTGAGAACTGTTTTTATTTTGTTGGTTAAATGTTAATTTTTTGAAAACATTAATTAACTTTTTAGTGATCTGTGTCAACTTTTTTCCCCGGTTAGTTATAACGAAAATAAGTCTTTGGTTATATCATATATCTAGGCGTTATGTTAAAGAATTTTTAATGTAATCCCCAATTTTACTATACGAATTTAACAACTACGAAAATCTACTAATAAATAGCTTAATAATTTTATTAAGTTAGGGAGTATCTTATGCAGGTTACAAGAAGAAAATTCTTTAAACTCTGTGCAGGTGGTATGGCGGGTACGTCAGCTGCGATGTTGGGTTTTGCACCAGCAACAGCTTTAGCTGCACCTCGTCAATACAAATTATTACGTGCTAAAGAAACGCGTAATAACTGCACTTACTGTGCTGTGGGTTGTGGGACCCTAATGTACAGTCTTGGTGATGGTGCTAAAAATGCACTAACAAAATTAATGCATGTTGAGGGAGATCCTGATCATCCAGTTAGCCGTGGTTCACTTTGTCCTAAAGGTGCCGGCGTTTTAGACTTTGTGAATAGTCCAAATCGTATTCAATATCCTGAGTATCGCGCACCAGGTTCTGATAAATGGGTTCGTCTTTCTTGGGAAGATGCGCTACATCGTATCGCTAAATTAATGAAAGAAGACCGTGATGCTAATTTCCAAGAAAAAAATAATAAAGGTGAAACTGTTAATCGTTGGATTACAACGGGTATGCTTTGTGCATCAGCTGCAAGTAATGAAACTTGTTGGTTAACGCATAAGTGGGGCCGTTCTCTTGGTATGGTGGTTTTAGATAACCAAGGAAGTACTTGTCATGGTCCAACTGTTACAAGTTTAGCACCTACGTTTGGTCGCGGCGCTATGACTAATCATTGGGTTGATATTAAAAATGCTAATGTTGTTGTTACAATGGGGGCAAACCCAGCGGAAGCACATCCAGTTGGTTTTAAATGGGTGGTTGAAGCGAAAAAACAAAATAATGCAACCTTAATTACAGTTGATCCTCGTTTTAATCGTACAGCAGCGGTGGCTGATCAGTATATTCCTATTCGTAGTGGTTCTGATATTGCTTTTTTACTTGGTGTGATTCGTTATTTATTAGCAAATGATAAAATTCAACATGAATATGTTAAAAATTATACCAATGCAAGTTTCTTAGTTAATGATGGTTTTGATTTTGAAGATGGTTATTTTACGGGCTATGATGAAGAGTCTCGTAAATATGATAAATCTACTTGGACGTATCAAGTGGATGCTGAAGGTCAGCCAATTCGTGATTTAAGCTTACAACATCCTCGTTGTGTTATTAATATTCTACGTGATCACGTTTCTCGTTATACTCCAGAAATGGTGGAGCGAATTACTGGTGTGACAGCAGAACATTTTAATTATTTCTGTGAAAAAGTTGGGGCAACTTGTGTTCCTGATAAAACAACTTCTTTCCTTTATGCTTTAGGTTGGACTCACCATACCGTTGGTACACAAAATATCCGTTCAATGGCAATGATTCAATTGTTATTAGGTAATATTGGTATGGCCGGCGGTGGTGTAAATGCATTACGTGGTCACTCAAATGTACAAGGTGCAACGGATTTAGGTTTATATCCTCATACTTTACCTGCATATTTAAAATTACCTCAAGATAAAGATCATACATTAAATGATTTCTTAGCTCGTACTACACCAAAACAAATGGGTGCAGGACAGGTTAACTATTGGAAAAATACACCAAAATTTATGGTGAGCTTATTAAAAGCATTTTATGGTGATAATGCGACGCCAGAAAATGAATTTGGTTACCAATATTTACCAAAATATGACATTCGTTACGATCCAACACGTTATATTGATATGATGTGGCGCGGTCAGGTAAATGGTTATATTTGTCAAGGTTTTAACCCGGTTGCTTCTTTCCCAGATAAAAATAAAGTGGTGGCGGCATTAAGTAAACTTAAATTCTTAGTTGTTTGTGATCCGATTAAAACTGCGACATCAGAATTTTGGCAAAACCATGGCGAAATGAATGATGTAGATCCTTCAAACATTCAAACTGAAGTTTTCCGTTTACCAACCACTTGTTTTGCGGAAGAAGATGGTTCAATTGCTAACTCGGGTCGTTGGTTACAATGGCATTGGAAATCATGTGAAGCACCTTTGGAAGCTAAACCTGATGTGGAAATTCTTTCTGAATTACGTGCAATCTTATTAGATATGTACCAAAAAGAAGGCGGTGCAAATTATGAAGCTATCGCAGCAACACAATGGAATTATTTAAATCCATTAGAACCAACTTCTGCCGAATTAGCCAAAGAAAATAACGGCTATGCCTTAGAAGATCTTTACGATAAAAATGGCAAATTAATTGCTAAAAAAGGTCAATTATTGTCAAGCTTTGCCCATTTACGTGATGATGGTTCAACTATGGCTGGTTGTTGGATTTATACCGGTCAATGGACGGAAAAAGGTAACCAAATGGATAATCGTGATAATGCGGATCCATCTGGTCTTGGTAATACTTTAGGCTGGTCTTTTGCATGGCCTGCTAACCGTCGTATTTTATATAACCGTGCAAGTGCTGACTTGGCTGGTAATCCTTGGGATAAAAAACGTCAATTAGTGAAATGGAATGGTAAAAACTGGAACTATATTGATGTGGCAGACTTTGGTAATGCTCCACCAAATAGTAAAACGATGCCGTTTATTATGCAAAATGATGGTGTTGGTGCAATTTGGGGGATTAATCGTGTTAATGATGGCCCTTTCCCTGAACATTATGAGCCTTGGGAAAGCCCAATTGGTACGAATCCATTACATCCAAAAGTAATTAGTAATCCTTGTGCCCGAGTTTTACCAGATGATGTTGATTCATTCGGTACGATGAAAGATTTCCCTTATGTAGGAACCACTTATAGTATTACTGAACACTTCCATTGTTGGACAGGACAAGCCTTATTAAATGTTATTGCGCAACCAGAACAATTTGTAGAAGTTGGTGAAGCATTAGCAAATGAAAAAGGCATTAAAGCTGGTGATTGGGTAAAAGTTTGGTCTAAACGTGGCTTTATTAAAGCCGTTGCCGTAGTGACAAAACGCTTAAAACAACTTGAAGTAAACGGTAGAGCAGTACATCAAATTGGTATCCCAGTTCACTGGAGTTTTAGTACGGTAGGTAAAAAAGGCTTTGTAGCCAATACTTTAACAGGCCGTGTAGGGGATGCAAATACCCAAACGCCTGAGTACAAAACATTCCTAGTTAACATTGAGAAAGTGGAGGGCTAAATTATGAGTACAGTTCAATCTCAAGATATTCTTAGAGCCTCTGCAACATCGGGCTTAACACCGCCACCTCAAGCGAGAAAACACCAAATTGAAGTGGCAAAATTAATTGATGTAAGTGCTTGTATCGGCTGTAAAGCTTGTCAAGTTGCTTGTTCTGAATGGAACGATTTACGTGCAACGCCGGGCATTTGTGACGGAACTTATGATAATCCTATTGATATGAGTGCGGAACAATGGACGGTAATGAAATTCAATGAGGTGGAAGAAAATGGCCGCCTTGAATGGTTAATCCGTAAAGATGGTTGTATGCACTGTGCTGAACCAGGTTGTTTGAAAGCTTGTCCATCACCAGGTGCCATTATTCAATATGTTAATGGTATTGTGGATTTCCAATCCGATAAATGTATTGGTTGTGGTTATTGTATTGCGGGTTGTCCGTTTAATGTGCCAAAAATGAATCCAAAAGATAACCGCGTTTATAAATGTACACTTTGTGTAGATCGTGTTTCTGTTGGTCAAGAACCTGCTTGTGCGAAAACCTGCCCTACGGGTGCTATTCATTTTGGTAGTAAAGCAGAAATGATTCAATATGCAGAAGAACGTATTGTAGATTTAAAAGCTCGAGGCTATGAACATGCGGCTCTTTATAATCCGCAAGGCGTTGGTGGCACTCACGTAATGTATGTGTTGCCATTGGGTGATAAGCCTGAGCTTTATGCTGATTTACCAAAAGATCCTGAAATTTCGCCAACAGTTAAAATTTGGAAAGATTTCTTAAAACCTGTGGCTGCCGTGGCTTGTGGTGGTTTAATTTTAAGTGAAATCGCTCATTATATTGCGGTTGGTCCAAATACGGAATATATGGATGAGCACGAGGATGAAGTAGAACCTGAGGATCAAGGAGGTAAAAATGAATAAGGTTAAAATTAACAACGATGAAAAAATCGTACGCCATAGATTGCCGGCACGATTAAGTCATTGGTTATTAGTGATTTGTTTCTTTACCACAGGGCTTTCTGGATTGGCATTCTTTTTCCCAGATTTTGCGTGGTTAACGGAAATTTTAGGGAATCCTAGAATTGCTCGTTTTATCCACCCATTTACGGGGATTGTTATGTTCCTTGCCTTTATTAATTTATCTTTTATTTATTGGCGTTATAATATCCCAGAAAAAAATGACTGGGTATGGTTAAAAAATATTAAAGAAGTTTTAAAAGGTAATGAACACGCTGTATCAGATAATGGTAAATATAACCTTGGTCAAAAAATGTTATTTTGGACATTGATTTTGGCAATGGTAACATTATTGGTAACAGGGATTATTATGTGGAGACAATATTTCTCTCACAACTTCTCAATTCCAGTTATTCGAATCGCTATTTTGTTACATTCATTTAGTGCTTTTATGTTATTTACTGGTATTTTAGTACACATGTATATGGCATTTTGGGTAAAAGGTTCTATTCGCGGTATGGTTGAAGGTTGGGTAACAGTTCGTTGGGCTAAAAAACACCACCCTCGCTGGTTCCGTAATGATATTTATCCAGTATTAGAAAAAGAAGCAAAAGAAAAAGTGAAAGCAAAAAAAGCTTAATTTCTGTAAAATAACAAAAGTGCGGTATTTCACCGCACTTTTTACTTAATTATTAATTAACAAGTTAAACAATATGAGCATTAGAATTTTACCTCAAGAAAAAATTAAAGATATTGCAAAAACCTTACAAGCTGTACCTTTGCTTTTCCCAAATGTTAACAATATTCACTCACGACGTAGTGAGCGTTTACGACAATTAGCAACAGATCATCCTTTAAAAGATTATTTGAATTTTGTTGCAAATTTAAGTGATGCACAGGGGCAAGTGTTAGCGCAATTTAAAAGTAATGATAAATTAACCTTAACTGAAGATGTGTTAGCAGATAAGCCTCTTAATGTAAAACAGTGGAAAAGAGATAGTTCTTGGATTGATATTTTGCATGCTTTACTTGAGCAAGTAAAAGGACAAGAAAATGAAACTATTGAAGCAACAATTGATTGGTTAGAAAAAGCATCAAATGCCGAGTTAGAAAAAATGGCTGATGATGTATTAATGCAAAATGGTAATGTAACGAGTGATAAAGCATTATTCCTATGGGCTGCATTATCTGTTTATTGGTTGTTGTTAGCAAGTCGAATTCCTCATACTGGAATTATGGATAGCGGGGAATATTTATATCATTGCCCTGTTTGTGGTTCCGAACCATCTGCCAGCATTATTCATATTGGTGATAATGAAGGTTTGCGCTATTTGCATTGTTCTTTATGTGAAACAGAGTGGAATATGGTACGAGCAAAATGTTCGGTTTGTGATCAAAGTGGTAAATTAGAATATTGGTTAATGGACGAGCAGTTTCCTGGGGTGAAAGCAGAAAGCTGTGGCGATTGTAATAGTTATTTAAAAGCATTTTATCAAAATCAAGACGTGGATATTGATGTATTTGCTGATGATTTAGCTAGCATTTTTTTAGATGCTGAAATGGAAGAAAAAGGTTTCTCTCGTAGTGGGCCAAATCCATTTTTATTTATTGATGAACAGTAATTAAGACTAATAGAAACAAAAATGCTCACAAGTTAGTGAGCATTTTTTTATGAACTTACTTTTGATTTTTTAAGAATTAAAGGTGTTTATTAATAAAAGCAGCTAATTGATTTTTTGGTAATGCGCCAATTTGAGTATCAACAACTTGACCATCTTTAAACATAAGTAATGTAGGAATGCTACGTACCCCAAATTGAGCTGGAGTTTGTTGATTTTCATCGATATTCATTTTAACGATTTTTACTTTATCACCAAATTCTGGTGCTAATTCTTCTAAAATAGGACCAATCATACGACAAGGACCACACCAAGGAGCCCAAAAGTCTAATAAAACAGGGACATTTGATTTTAAAACATCTGTATCAAAATTTGCATCTGTAGTGTGTAAAACAGTACTCATATTATTTTCCTTATATTATTGATAGTTATTTTAATTAGAGGGGTAAAAATCCCTCGTTAAAAAGTGGGGTTATCATAGCATAATTAAAAAAAGGGTCCACAAATCATTGTGATAGGTAAAACCTTAAAGAGTATTTAAATTAAGTACATCGGTCATATCAAATAAGCCATTAGGTTTATCTTGTAACCATTTTGCGGCTCTTACTGCACCTTTAGCAAAAGTCATACGGCTTGATGCTTTATGAGCTATTTCAACACGTTCACCCATATCTGCAAACCATACACTATGTTCACCAACCACATCACTTGCACGAATGGTTGAAAAGCCAATTTCATTTGATTTACGTTCACCAATAATGCCATGGCGTTCAAACACGCCATCTTGTTTTAAATCTCGACCAAGAGCTTTAGCAATGTGTTCCCCCATTGCTAAAGCAGTCCCTGATGGTGCATCAACTTTATGGCGATGGTGGGCTTCGATAATTTCGATATCACAATCATCCCCCATTACTTTGGCCGCTTTTTCCAGTAATTTAAAAACAAGATTAACCCCAACACTAAAGTTTGCCGCAAATACAATGGCAATATTTTTCGCAGCTTCGGCAATGGCTTGTTTACCTTGATCATCAAAACCTGTTGTTCCAATAATCATTTTTTTATGATGTTTTTGACAAAATTCAAGATGTTTTAATGTACCTTCTGGACGTGTGAAATCTATCATTAAATCAAAGTGATCTTTTTGACTTTCGAGATCATCACTAATAGTGATGCCTAATTTCCCAATGCCAATCATTTCACCTGTATCGGTGCCAATAAGAGAAGATCCAGGACGTTCAAAGGCGGCGCCAAGGCGGACACCTTCCGCATCCTGTACAGCTTGAATAAGTTGGCGTCCCATTCGACCACCTGCGCCTACGATAGCAATAGATAATGTCATATTATTTTTATTTCCTTATAGTTATTCTTCATCACCAACCACTGCGTGGCTAATTTGTTCAATTAAGTTTTGGTAGAAATGGCTACCATCATTTTGCCCGACTTTTATTTCAATAATTGTTCCACAAGGGCGACGGGCATAGGCTTGGCGTAAAGATGCAGTAAAGTCTGACCACGTTAATGGGCGAGCATATTTTAAATTAAACATAGCAGCTGCTTGTGAGAAATCTAAATTATGAGGCATACGGTAAAATTTATCTTTGACAGTTGGATCAACGGGTAAGGTATCAAAAATAGCACCACCATTGTTATTGATCACAATAATGACAACCTGTTGAGAAACTTTTGAAAGTAAAGCCAGTGAATTAAGATCATAAAGTAGTGATGTATCCCCTAAAATTGCCATTAAGGGTTGATTACTACCAACACAAATTCCCGCAGCTGTAGCCAGTAAACCATCAATACCACTTGCCCCTCGATTAGTGTAAATAGGGTAGCCATCTGGTAATTTACTTAAAGCATCAGCAAGTCTCACAATAAGGCTATTGCCAAGGAATAAAGAAGAATTACTAAAGAGTAAACGTTCTAAAGAATAAGAAATAGATGCTTCATTTAAACCGCCACCTAATTGTTCTTCAATAAATGAAGCACAGAATTTAGATAAGGCGAGGGGTTCTAAAATCCAAGGTTTTTGACGCAATGGCGGATGAGCTTTGATCCATTGACTTGGTTTTTCTTGGAAACGAGTATGGAAATGATGAGCCGGGTCAACATTTTTATTGCTATTCGAAACAATCCAATATTCCCCCTGGTAATCATTAATAAACTGATTAATGCGCTTACTTACAAAGCCTTCACCAAACTGTAATACAATATCGGCAGCCAAGAGTTTTTTCTGAACCGTTTCATTGGCTAACCAAATATCAGCATAAGGAAGCGAGGATTTTACATGAGATTGAATATCTGTCAGCATAATCCAGCCCATGGTATTGGCCCAATTACTAATACCTTTAGCTTGATCCGCCGTTAAACGGCCAACTAAAATAACCCCTTGTTTTGCACGCCAATGTTCCCAATATTCTTGTTCTTGTGCTACTTCTTCTCTTTTTTCATGTAATACCCAAGGTACTGAACTGTTAAGCCAAAACTCAATAGGTTTTAACCAAGAATGTGCTTCAATTTCTTCTTCTTTAGCAAGATAAAGAGGTTCTGCAAATGGCACATTTATATGAATAACACCAGGGTTGGCCATTTGTTTTGTATAGGCTTGATCTAATTCAGAGAGTAACCATTTCGCAGGGAGATCTACACTAGGTCTTGGGAGATTAACCGTAGCACAAGGATAAGTACCAAAAATATTATTTTGTAGAATGGCTTGATTTGCCCCACATTCAAGAAGTTCAGGAGGTCTATCAGCAGTGAGTACAACTAAGTTTACCCCTGTTTGGCGGGCTTCAATAATAGCAGGAAATAAATTTGCAACGGCAGTACCAGATGTAACAATAATGGCAACTGTTTTTTTGGTTGCCTTGGCAATACCTAAAGCAAAAAATGCCAATCCTCTTTCGTCAAAGTGGGTATAGCATAGTGCTTTGCGTTTTTCCTGCAAACGAGCAGCTTCTAAGGTTAAAGGGGTGGAACGAGATCCTGGAGCGATACAAAAATGGTTTACTCCTTGGCGTACTAGGCTTTCTAAAATAACTCTAGCCCAACAACGATTAAAAACATTAACAGACATAGCTTTCCCTTTGTTTTGTTTGTTGTAATAATGAGATAAGTCCGGAGGCTTTTCTTTCTATTTCTTGCCATTCTAGCAAGGGAATAGAGCCCGCGACAATCCCCGCACCCGCAAAAACTTGAATAATATTCTGTTTGATTACGGCGCTACGAATAGTGACACAAAATTCTGCGTAATTTTTAGATAAAATACCTAAGGTTCCAGCATACCAACGACGTTCAAATAACTCATTTTCTTGAAGAAATTTAAGGGCTTTTGCTTTTGGTAAACCAGCAACCGCTGCCGTAGGGTGAATCGCATTTAAGCAGTTATTATCATCAACCTTTTCATTTAATGTAATATGAATTAAACGTTTTAAATGTTGAACCTGTCTTAATGCTTTGATTTTGCGCTCACCAATATGAATATCTTTTAAATAAGGCTGCATATTATCGGCAATATCTTTGGCGACTAAAGTATTTTCATAAATATTTTTTTCATCATTTAATAACCAATTCGCTTGTTTTTTATTTTCTTGCTCATCATCACTATGTTTTGCCGTCCCAGCTAAGGCTTCGGTTTGTAAATGATGTTGTTGACGTAAATATAAGCGTTCTGGAGTGGAGCCTAAAAATGTTTCATCAGCATTTTGAGAAAATAAAAAATGGTAACAACCTTGATTATATTTTTCACTTTTGGCTAAAAAATCATAGGGATTAATGGCTTTATCACTACGATAGAAACTGTCATTTGCTAATACAACTTTATTAAATTGCCCTTCTTCAATGGCATTTAATGCTTGCTCTACCCAATGGCACCAAGTATCTTGATTTGCACTTTGGCGGTAAAATTGAATGCTTTGATTAATGTCTTGAATTACACTCATTTGACAAAAGCGGTCTAATGTTTGCAATAATAATGCCTTTTCTTGTTCCCACGGTTGGGTTTGATCAATGGTAAGTTGAACAAAAATTTCTGAATTTTCTAGGGTTAATACAAGACGAGGTAAGATAAAATAAGCGTCACCATTAAATTGAACACCTCCCACTAAAGGGATTGGCAAATGTTGACTAAAATCACAAGCTTGTTGTTGGTTTGTAAATTTTTTTGTTTCACCGATGGTCGCCATAATTTTATTTTGTTCTCTGAAATGATAATAAAATTGAGGATAGATAACTTGTGCTTTAAGCCAACTAAGTAGTGAAATATTACCGCTCATATGACCATGTAATACTGCGAAATTATTGGCATTTTTGTTAGGCTCAAAATGTTGGATTTGAGAGACCAAAATTTGTTTTAAGTTAATTAAACTGTCCATAGTGAAAATATTTGTTTTTATTGAAAAATAATTTTTTTATTCTACCTCATTTTGTTTGTTTTTTTTATAAAATCTTGCTCCATTGTAAGGATTAAATAAAAAATAAACATTTTTTTGTATATGGTGAATTCTTTCTTTTTCTCTGTTAAGGGGCTAAAAGGAGCATAATGAAGAAAATAGCAGAGATCGCAAATTCAATTAACCCAACTTGTTTAACGCTTAATTTGTATTTAGGCAAGCAAATTGCTCGAATCAAAGGAATACTAAACACAAGGGCAAGATAATAATTTTTGTAGAGCATAAAACCGAGAAGACATATACAATGGAATAAAATAGAGCCTTGGTAGTAACGTGGATTTTTACGTTCGCGTAATACGGATTTTACATATAAGGTTGTGCCAATAAAAAATAGAGCTGGGTAAAGTGCCACTTTCCAGATATTGGCGTCAAATTGATGAGCAGAGAAGTAGTAAGCCCCCATTCCTCCTAAGGCAAAAATTAAAATTGCAGTAAGATCATTGCCAAGGGCACGTTCATTTTTTTGTTTGACATAATAAATATTTATGCACACCAAAGGTAACATTGGCAACATAAAATAAATAATTTGCCAATTTTCATATAACGGTAAAAGGGCAAAAATAAAACAGCAGAAAGCGTAAATAAATGTCCATTTTTTATACAAGGCTAAATTTCTTCCTTTGAATAAACTAAGGAAGGGATAGGTCATAAAATATAATGAGATCCAAGCTAATAGTAATAATATGGAAATTTTATTGAAAGGAGCAAGGCACATACCATATAAAAAGGGTAAAAGAGCCATAACAATGGCACCATGTTGATTAGATAATAATAATTTCATAGAAGGGAACCTAAGCTTAAAATTTTATCAATTTTAGCTTAGGTTATTTATGTTAAACAACCTCAAAATTTCTAAGGATTTTCTGCTTTTAAACTGAGTTTTAATAATAGTGGATTGTGATCAGAACTCTTGGTTTGTTCCGTTGTGGCATTTTCCACATTTATACCTCGTACAAACACATAATCTAGGGGATTTCCCCAAAAACGTAAACGGTAATCAGGCTTAAACGTCACTTCTGTTAAATGATATTTTTTGGCAATTTTTTGTAAAAAGTGGTGGCGATAAGTATTCCAAGCATTAAAATCTCCCGCCAAGATAATCGGCCCTTGATGTGTGTGAATGGTTTCTAATAATTCGCTAATTTGTTTGTGGTAGTTTGTAGGATTGAGCTCAAAATTAATGGCATGAATATTAATGACTAATAATGTTTGATGATTCTTAAGTGGGAAAAATTCGGCTACTCCAACTTTAGGAATTTTAATCCAAGGCTCTGGCTTTAAGCCTGCACAGTATTTACTCGGATTAAAACGGCTAAAAATACTTACTCCAGAACTTTTATTTAAGTAAGTAAAAGATGAAGCATAAAGACGAGAATCAAATTTTTGATTTAATTTTGTATTATTTAAAACATCTGGTGTACTTTCTTGTAAAAGTAAAAAATCTGCATTTTGGGCATATTTTTGTAATGCTTGTTGCCAACCCGGATCACCGGCTTTGTGGATATTCCAAACTAATAATTGAAAATGATTTTTTTCAATGGCTGGCACTGTTTTTTGTTGTTTAAAACATGTTAAGTGGGCATCAAATTTTATGGGTTTTGATGAATTATTTGAGGAGATAAATTCAATTTGAGGTTTGCTGTAAGTGGTGATGCTGTAATTCAGGTATAGAGAAGTGCTAATCACTAGTAAACAAAGGATAAAAGCAATAGTTTTGTATTTACGCATAATATGTGATTTTTTTTAAAATTAAGTTTGCAAAGTGTAACATTTTCCTTATACTTAGCCATTACTTTTTTTTGTTATGAAAATGTTAAGTTATTCTATTGTTATTGAATTGATATAAGTAACCAAAAGTAACTAGAAGCAAGTATAATTGAGCGGTAAAACTCCGAGTCTGTTGATTTTTTAGTTGTTTCCTAGCCTAGGAAGCAATAAAAAATGAACAGATTTTTAATTTTTTAAGGACTTACTATGAATGTTTACAGCTACCTCTGTTTTCTTTCAGCTCTTTCTATTTTGATTGGGTTTTTTACAAGACAAATTAGCGATAGAATTCAATATACTATTGCTGTTACTGCAACTTCAATGATTTGCTCGCTAGGGCTTATTGTTATGGGTACTTTAGGATGGTTTCATTTAGATTCTATTGCTAAAAGTATTATGCAAGAAATTAATTTTAAATCATTTTTGATTGATGGTGTTTTGGGATTTTTACTTTTTGCCGGGGCATTAAGTATTCGTTTACCCGTTTTAAAAACACAAAGTCGCGAAATTACTTCATTAGCCTTATTTTCAACACTAGGTTCAACGTTCTTTATTGGTTTCTTTGTGTATGGGGTTTCCGCTTTATTAGGTTGGAATCTGCCATTAGTGTACTGTATTCTTTTTGGCGCCTTAATTTCACCAACAGATCCTATTGCGGTATTAGCGATTATTAAAAACTTAAAAGCACCTCAAAAGCTTGCAATGAAAGTGGAAGGGGAGTCTTTATTTAATGATGGTGTGGGCTTAGTTATTTTTACCACAGTATTTGCTGTAGCCTTTGGTGGACAAGCTCCAACTTTTGAAGGTATCGCTGGCTTATTTTTAAAAGAAGCTGTTGGCGGTATCTTATTTGGTTTAGTGCTTGGTTTGGCAGTTCATTATTTAATATCTTCTACTGATGATTCAAGTTTAGAAACCTTGTTAACTTTAATGATCCCAACGGCAGGATATATGTTGGCAAGTATGTTACATGTTTCTGGGGCATTATCGATGGTTGTTTCAGGAATTATGATTGGTAACTGGACAATGCATACTGGCTTTTCCAAAGCGAGTAAAGAAAACTTTAATCATTTCTGGGAAATGATCGATCATTTTTTAAACTCCTTGTTGTTTTTATTAATTGGTTTTGCAATGTTGTTGGTAGATTTTACTGTACAAGGAATTTTATTAAGTTTATTGGTGATTCCTATTTGTTTGCTTTGCCGTTATATTAGCGTTTGGCTTCCATTTAAAGTGTTAGGTCATAATACGGTTTATAACCCATATACCTTGAAGATTTTAACTTGGGGTGGTTTACGTGGCGGTTTATCATTAGCAATGGCCCTTTCTATTCCTAGAGGTGCTATGTATATCCAAACCATTGGAATGGATGTTCATGATTTATTAGTAATTATGACTTATGGCGTAGTGTTATTTGCCATTCTCGTACAAGGTACCACTATTGAAAAAATGATCAGTAAGTCAAAAGAAGTGTTGATGGCTGAAAGAGGTTATATTGGTATAAAAGGTAAAACAAAACGGATTAATTAAAAAATATTAATGAGTAGGATATTTGCTTTTAAGAATAAAAATAAAGATTAAATGCTTGCTATTCGCATAAAAAATAGTCATATGTCACATTTGCAACAGCATTTTCTCGACGGGAGGCGTGAGTCTCGTTATAATCTAGCGTCTTTATATTATTTATGTGTTCGGTGGCACGGTTCGCCGAGTACTAACTTACATCTATTTTGAGGTAACAAAATGTCATTAAATATTGAAACAACTCAAGGTTTAGAACGTCGTGTGCAAATCACCGTGCCTGCTGACGTAGTTGAAAAAGCAGTACGTGAAGAATTAAAAAACGTATCTAAAAATGCAAAAATCGATGGTTTCCGTAAAGGTAAAGTTCCTGCGCAAGTTATTGAAAAACGTTTTGGTGCTTCAGTACGTCAAGACGTATTAGGTGAATTATTACAAAGAAACTTCTTTGAAGCAGTAGTTGCTAATAAAATCAACTTAGCAAGCCGTCCAACTTTCAGCATCGATCAATATGAAGCAGGTAAAGATTTACTTTTCACTGCAACGTTTGAAGTTTATCCTGAAGTTGAAGTTCAAGGCGTAGAAGAAATCACAGTTGAAAAACCAGTGGTTGAAATCACAGATGCGGACATCGATAACATGATTGATGTATTACGTAAACAACAAGCGACTTGGGCTGAATCTAAAGAAGCAGCAAAAGCAGATGACCGCGTTGTTATCGACTTTGAAGGTTCTATTGACGGTGAAGTATTTGACGGCGGAAAAGCTGAAGACTTTACTTTATTAATGGGCCAAGGTCGTATGATTCCTGGTTTCGAAGAAGGTATCGTAGGTCACAAAGCTGGTGAACAATTTGATATCGAAGTGACATTCCCAGAAGAATATCACGCAGAAAACTTAAAAGGTAAAACAGCAAAATTCGCAATTAACTTGAAAAAAGTTGAAAATATGATCTTACCTGAGTTAACAGATGAGTTCGTTGCGAAATTTGGTCCAAACACAAAAACTGTTGCTGATTTACGCGCAGAAATCGCTAAAAATATGCAACGTGAATTAAACAATGCGATTAAAGCAAAAGTTAAAGCTCAAGCATTAGAAGGTTTACTAGCGAAAAATGATATTGATGTTCCTGCTGCAGCTGTTGAAGAAGAAATCAATGTATTACGTGAACAAGCGGCACAACGTTTCGGCGGTAATAAAGAACAAGTAGCACAATTACCACGTGAATTATTCGAAGCTGACGCTAAACGTCGTGTTCAAGTTGGTTTATTATTATCTGCAGTAATTAAAAACAATGAATTACAAGCAGACGAAGATAAAGTGAAAGCAATGATCGAAGAAATTGCATCAGCTTACGAACAACCAGCTGAAGTTGTTGCATATTACACAAATAACCAAGAGTTAATGAATAATATGCGCAATGTAGCATTAGAAGAACAAGCGATTGAGTCTGTTCTTGAAAAAGCACAAGTAACTGAAAAAGCATCTTCATTTGATGAAGTGATGAATAAAAACGCATAATTTCAGCGTTAATTAGTTAATTGAAAGTGGAAAGTGCGGTTGTTTTTTCAAAAAAATAACCGCACTTTTATTTGTATTCAGAGAATTAGAAGAAATAAACAAAGAGAGGCAGAGATGAGTGTAATTCCAATGGTCGTAGAACAAACGTCAAGAGGTGAACGTTCTTATGATATTTATTCCCGCTTATTAAAAGAACGTGTGATTTTTTTAAGTGGTGAAGTGGAAGATAATATGGCGAATCTTGTTGTCGCGCAATTATTATTCCTTGAAGCTGAAGACCCATCAAAAGATATTAATCTTTATATTAATTCACCAGGTGGTTCTGTCACTGCAGGTATGGCAATTTATGATACGATGCAGTTTATTAAACCTGATGTTAGAACACTTTGCATGGGACAAGCTTGTTCTATGGGTGCCTTTTTATTAGCTGGTGGCGCAAAAGGTAAGCGTTTTGCTTTACCAAATGCGCGAGTGATGATTCATCAACCTTTAGGTGGTTTCCGTGGTCAAGCATCAGATATTCAGATTCATGCACAAGAAATTCTTAAAATCAAACATACATTAAATGAACGTTTAGCATTCCACACTGGGCAACCTTTAGATCGTATTGAAAAAGATACAGATCGTGATAATTTTATGTCAGCAGAAGAAGCTAAAAATTATGGTTTAGTGGATGAAGTTTTAACCACAAGATAAGGAAAGCAAATGACAGATAAAACAGATTTACATTGTTCATTTTGTGGAAAAGAGCAAGATGATGTAGAACGTATTGTAGCGGGAAAAGACGGTTATATTTGTAATGAATGTATCGAATTGTGTCATGATATGTTATTAGATAGTGCACAAGATAATATGGATTTAGATGACAAATCGGAAGAGAATGAAGCATCATTTTTAGATAAAAAATTACCGACACCTCACGAAATTCGTGCCCATTTAGATGATTATGTGATTGGCCAAGATTATGCCAAAAAAGTATTAGCTGTTGCCGTTTATAATCACTACAAACGTTTACGTTCGGAAAATAAACATACTGATGTGGAATTAGGAAAAAGTAATATTTTACTTATTGGCCCTACAGGTAGCGGTAAAACTTTATTAGCGCAAACTTTAGCAAGAATGCTAGATGTACCTTTTGCAATGGCAGATGCGACCACATTAACTGAGGCAGGTTATGTGGGTGAAGATGTAGAAAACGTTCTACAAAAATTATTACAAAGTTGCGAGTATGATACCGAGAAAGCTGAAAAAGGTATTATTTATATTGATGAAATTGATAAAATTACCCGCAAATCAGAAAACCCATCGATTACCCGAGATGTTTCTGGTGAAGGTGTACAACAAGCTTTATTAAAATTAGTGGAAGGAACTGTGGCTTCAATTCCTCCGCAAGGTGGACGTAAACATCCACAACAAGAAATGATCAAACTCGATACATCTAAGATCTTATTTATTTGTGGCGGTGCTTTTGCCGGTTTAGATAAAATTGTAGAAAATCGTGTACAAAAAGATAGTACGGGTATTGGTTTTGGTGCAGATGTAAAAACGGAAGAAACTAAAATTAGCTTAAGTGATTTATTCGCTCAGGTAGAGCCTGATGATTTAATGAAATTTGGGTTAATTCCAGAGTTTATTGGTCGTTTACCTGTTATTGCACCATTAAATGAATTAGATGAAAAAGCATTAATTCAAATTTTAACAGAACCTAAAAATGCATTAACAAAACAATATAAAGCTTTATTTGATTTAGAAGATGTAAATTTAGAGTTTACTAAAGATGCTTTAAAAGCGATGGCTGAAAAAGCATTAGAACGTAAAACCGGTGCTCGTGGTTTACGTTCTATTGTGGAAGCATTGTTGTTAGATACAATGTATAATTTGCCATCATTAGAAAATTTAGAAAAAGTTGTCGTGGGGAAAGGCTGTGTTACAGAGGGTAAATCTCCAAAACTTGAATATAAATCTTAATTAATTGAAATATAAACAGTGTGGAGAAGCCTAAAAACTTGTCCACACTTTTTCGCATTTGCTTAGAAAATTTACTATGATAATGCGATTTTTGTGTTTCGAAATAAAACCTTGGAGGTTTTTATGACAACGCCAGTAGTGGCTCTAGTAGGACGCCCAAATGTAGGGAAGTCCACATTATTTAATCGCCTAACTCGTACCAGAGACGCATTAGTAGCTGATTTTCCTGGCTTAACTCGTGACCGTAAATATGGTCAAGCACATGTGGCAGGACATGATTTCATCGTTATTGATACCGGTGGTATTGATGGTACGGAAGAAGGTGTCGAAGAGAAAATGGCAGAGCAATCTCTGCAAGCGATTGAAGAGGCTGATATTGTTTTATTCTTAGTGGATGCAAGAGCAGGTTTAACACCAGCAGATATCGGTATTGCGCAATATTTACGCCAACGTCAACATAAAAAAACTGTTGTTGTTGCAAACAAAATTGATGGTATTGATGCGGATTCTCATTGTGCTGAATTCTATCAATTAGGGTTAGGTGAAATGGCTCAAATTGCGGCTGCCCAAGGCCGTGGTGTGAATTCATTATTAGAAAATGTATTAGCGCCTTTTGTTGTGGAAACAGAAAATTCAGGCAATGCCGAAGAAAACGAAGAAGAGCAAGATAATACTCCAACCTTTGATTTCCAATCAGAAGAAGAAGCCGCTGCGCAAGATGATGCGCTTTTTGAAGAAGCAAAGGAAAAAGATAATAATATTAAAATCGCCATTGTTGGTCGCCCAAATGTAGGGAAATCCACCTTAACAAATCGTATTTTAGGTGAAGATCGCGTTGTGGTTTACGATTTACCAGGTACCACGCGTGATAGTATTTATATTCCAATGGAACGAGATGATCAGCAATATACCTTAATCGATACTGCAGGTGTTCGTAAACGTGGTAAGGTGAATTTAGCGGTAGAAAAATTCTCAGTAATTAAAACTTTACAAGCTATTCAAAATTCTAATGTTGTATTGTTAACCATTGATGCACGTGAAGGGATTTCAGATCAAGATCTTTCTTTATTAGGTTTTATTTTAAATGCCGGTAAATCATTAGTGATTGTTGTTAATAAATGGGATGGATTAGATCACGATGTGAAAGAACAAGTGAAATCTGAATTAGATCGCCGTTTAGGCTTTATTAATTTTGCCCGTATTCATTTTATCTCAGCATTACATGGAAGTGGCGTAGGGAATTTATTCCAATCAATTCAAGAAGCTTATGCTTGCGCCACTCAAAAAATGACAACGTCAATGTTGACTCGCATTTTACAAATGGCAACAGAAGAGCACCAGCCACCATTAATTAGTGGTCGTCGTATTAAATTAAAATATGCCCATCCAGGTGGTTATAATCCTCCGATTATTGTGATTCATGGTAACCAAGTTGATCGTTTACCTGAAAGTTATAAACGTTATTTATCTAACTATTATCGTCGTACTTTAAAAATTATTGGCTCGCCAATTCGTTTACTTTTCCAAGACAGTTCAAATCCATATGCTGGAAAACGTAATAAATTAACGCCAAATCAGTTAAGAAAACGTAAGCGTTTAATGAAATTTATTAAGAAATCTAAAAGATAATTAATAAAGAAGGGATAAAAAACGGAAGAGTTAAATCTTCCGTTTTTTTATTTTGAATCGTGCTGAATTATTTGTTTCGGCCTAATAAATGTAAAATTTGTGCTTTTAACATATCAATTGCAATACGATTTTTCCCACCTCGTGGAACAATAATATCCGCATCACGTTTAGAAGGTTCAATAAATTGTAAGAACATTGGGCGTACTGTTTTATTGTATTGCTCAACGACAGATTCTAATGAACGACCACGTTCTTCAATATCACGTTTTAAACGGCGAATAAAACAAATATCTAATGGTGTATCAACAAAAACAGAAATATGTGCTTCATCACGAATGCGTTTATCGGTTAATAGTAAGATACCTTCCAAAATAATAATTTTTTTAGGTTCAAAGTGAGTGGTTTCATGCAAACGAGTATGTTCAACGTAGCTATATACTGGGATATCAACAGCTTTGCCTGCTTTTAAATCTTGTAAGTGTTGAATTAAAAGATCTCTATCCATTGCATTTGGATGGTCATAGTTGGTTTTTACACGTTCTTCTAAAGCTAAATGACTTTGATCTTTGTAGTAACTATCTTCGGTAATAATACCAATATCATTAATGCCAAGTTCTTCACTAAGTTCTTTGTGAATTGTGGAAGCAAATAAGCTTTTGCCAGAAGCTGAAGCTCCTGCAATAGCAATGATAATACAAGATTGATCTGAATTGTCTGACATAAATTATCCCTTATAAAATTGAACGGCTGAATTGATCGGTCAATTATAAATAAAAAAATATCCTTTTAGTAATTTTTTTAATAAATACTTTTGAAAAATTTACAAAATTTAAGATAAACGCTTTTTTTCTAAACAAAAGGTGTGGTTTATTGATAATTTTAGTCTCACCTATCAAAGTAGGTGAGAACACAATTAATAAATTACAGAGTACACGCTAAATTTATTGGTTTTTGCAAGCACTTGATGACTGCCAAAATGTTGGTCAAGTAAATTTGGATAAGGAAGAAAACGGTTAGCGACGATGCGTAATTCACCGTGGGGTTTTAAATGTTGTTTAGCTTGAACAATTAAATCAGTCACCGCTTTATAGGCCGTATCTACACCATTATGAAAAGGTGGGTTAGATAGAATAAGATTAAATTTACCGTTAATATCAGAGAAAACATCACTGGCGATAACCTTACCTTCTAATTGATTCTCTTGTAAAGTGCGTTTTGCCGATTCAATGGCCATAGCATGAATATCGCTCATCGTTAAATTAATGGAAGGATTTTTCTGCTTAGCTAAGGCACCAATTACTCCAGCACCACAGCCTACATCTAATACATCGCCTTTTAATGGTTTATCTAAGGTTGAAAGTAATAATTTTGTGCCTTCATCTAATTCGTTGGCACTAAAAACCCCAGGTAAAGTGGCAATAGTTAAACTATTTTGTAATGGGTAATGTTGCCAAAATTTTTCAAAGTTAAAAGTTGTTTTTTTGGTTAAGGTGAAATGATATAAAGAACAACGTCTTGCACTATCAATTTTAGCAATATCGCCATAAGGGCTGAGAATTTTTTCTGCAGAGCGAACACCACAACGATTTTCACCAATAATAAGTATAATTTGGTTCTCTTTGGCAGATGCTAATAGTTGCATTAATTGAAATTGCACCTCTTGTTTGTTTTTTGTCCAATAATAAACAATAATATCTGCTTGCTCATCATTTAAAACGCTAAATTCTACAGCATTTTGTGCCTTTAAATTTTGTTTTAAATTATTGGCGTAATCATAAAACCAAGACCAAACTTTAACAGAAGACGCTTTATTTTGTAAGACTTTGGGAAATTCATCTTGAATACCGCCAGCAAATAAAACAGATTTTTGTTGGAAAAGATCGAGATGACGTTCTAGCACTTGGCTTTCGAGGGAAACTTGCATATATATCCTAATTATTGGAGGGCTTAAAATTGTGGTCGTATTTTACGGTGCTTACCTTTATAAAGCAAACAAGAAGATAGTGCTTTTTAGGGGAATTTTTAGGGTGTAGTGAATGAAAATGCTGTATTGCTTTTTCATAGGATATTGACAATAATAAGCGCCGATTAAATTATAAAAGGATTATAATAGGCATGTCTTATTGGAAAGTTAATCAAATTAAACGTAGAGATATTCTATTACAAGAAATGGGTATCACTGAATGGACGTTAGTAAAAACAAATACCTTGAAAGGTGTGGTAAATCTGGATATTCAAGAGAATATTCGCCTGGTAATTGTGAGTGAGCAACGAGTAGAAAATTCTCATCCTTTTATTCAAGATATTTGTCGTAGCTTAGATATTTTTGAAAAAGATTGTTTAATTATTGATTTTGAACTTTTACCTTACTTGCAAACCAAGCATGCGGTGATATTTTTATGTCTGACAGATCAAACGGATAATATTCGTCAATTTAAAGCCTCTCCAGTATTAAAAGAGGCAAGCTATTATTCATCATCACTTCCTCGCCTTGTGTCTTCAGTACAGCAAAAACGCCAATTATGGCAAGATATACAAAAAATTAATTAAAAGGATAATTTGTGAATATAACCCCTATTCAAGAGCAAGATTTTGATGCTCTTTTTGCTATTGAGCAAGATGCTCATCTTGTGCCTTGGTCTTTAGGTACATTAAAAAATAACCAAGGCCCTCGTTATTTAAATTTAAAATTATGTATTAATGATCAACCTGTTGGCTTTGCAATTTGTAATAAAGTATTAGATGAAGCCACTTTATTTAATATTGCTATTGTACCAAGCCAACAAAAGAAAGGGCTAGGTCAGGTTCTTTTACAGGAATTAATTTCACAGTTAAAACAACAAGGTATAGAAACACTTTGGTTGGAAGTAAGAGAAAGTAATATTGGGGCCCGTCATTTATATGAAAAGCTAGGCTTTAATGAAGTGGATATGCGTAAGAATTATTATCCAACCACAAATGGTGGCCGAGAAAATGCGGTGGTGATGGCGTTGTATTTATAGTTTGAACTTATAGTGCTTGCTTATTTTTTTATTTTATTCTCTATAAGTTAAGGGAGGCTTTTGTGGTTATGGAGATAAAAATCACTTGCAAGTTAAAGAAAAATACATAAACTATATGTCTATTATCTTTTTTACCGCTAACAATAAAATAGGAAAAGCAAAAATGAGCATTGAAGAACGCGTCAAAAACATCATCGTTGAACAATTAGGTGTTAAAGAAGAAGAAGTTAAATCTGAAGCTTCATTCGTTGAAGATTTAGGTGCAGACTCTTTAGATACCGTTGAATTAGTGATGGCGTTAGAAGAAAATTTCGATATCGAAATTCCTGATGAAGATGCTGAAAAAATTACAACAGTACAATCAGCAATTGATTACGTTGAAAATCATCAGTAATTGAAGAAAAAGGCAGTAAGTTTACTGCCTTTTCTTTTGCCTTCTTTCTTACATTTAAAATTCTTTTTTAACATTTTCTTCTTAGTTTCTCGTTTTTTATCCTTACCTTTTAATAGTTACTATTAACCCTTTGATATTATTATACTTAGTATAAAAAAATAATTTTTTAATGAAAAATTGATTTAGATAAAAAAAACGCAAAAAAATGAAAAAAAATGCATAACGTATAAAAAATATGCTTTTCAAATAGGGTAAAAGTGCGTATGATAGCGTCCTTGTCGTTGGGGAATACTTTGCTTGGAAATTAAACTGTTTAAGTTTGGTTTTTAAGCGTTTTTGTTTTAAAGGGAAATTTTTGATGCGTATTGGTCCATATGAACTAAAAAATCAGGTTTTTCTCGCACCAATGGCAGGCATTACTGATCAGCCATTTCGAAAACTTTGTGCTCAATATGGAGCTGGATTGACTTTCTCTGAAATGATGTCGAGTAATCCACAAGTTTGGCATACTGAAAAATCGAAATTACGCTTGGCTCATTGTCAAGATGCTGGTATTAATGCAGTACAGATAGCAGGATCTGATCCGTTAGAAATGGCAGAGGCCGCGAAAATAAATGTACAATATGGGGCTCAATTAATTGATATTAATATGGGCTGCCCAGCAAAGAAGATAAATCGTAAGTTAGCAGGTTCTGCTTTATTACAATATCCTGATTTGGTGGAACGTATTTTATATGCGGTAGTGAATGCTGTTGATGTACCTGTGACCTTAAAAATTCGAACAGGCTGGGATAAAGCAAACCAGAACTGCTTAGAAATTGCAGAAATTGCAGAACGAGCAGGGATATGTGCTTTAACTATTCATGGACGAACTCGAGCGTGTTTATTTAAAGGACAAGCTGAGTATGAGAATATTAGGGCAGTGAAACAACATGTTTCTATTCCAGTTATTGCTAATGGGGATATTGATAGCGCTGAAAAAGCACAGCAAGTCCTTCAAGCAACTGGGGCTGATGGCATTATGATAGGGCGTGCCGCATTAGGTAACCCTTGGTTGTTTCAGTCGGTAGTTAGCCTTTTTGAAAAAGGGAAAACTGACGATGAACCCACTATCCAAGAAAAATGTAATGTGATTTTTCACCATATACAGAATCTCCATCAATTTTATGGTGAAGAGAAGGGTTATCGCATTGCACGAAAACATCTTGGGTGGTATTTAAAAGGAATTCAACCTAATTCCGTTTTTGGGCAAACTTTTAATACTTTAACAAGTGCACAAGCGCAACTTGAAGCATTAGAAGAGTTTTTTAATTTGATATTATTGGATAAATAAGAATGCTAGAACAACGCAATCCTGCTGAAAACCTTATGGTTTCAGTATTAAACGCACAATCACAAGTAACAAATAAACCATTACGTGATTCAGTAAAACAAGCTGTTAAAAATTATTTAGCACAATTAGACGGTGAAGATGTTTGTGATCTTTACGAATTAGTACTTGCAGAAGTTGAACATCCAATGTTAGACATGATCATGCAATACACTCGTGGTAACCAAACTCGCGCAGCTAATATGTTAGGTATTAACCGTGGTACATTGCGTAAAAAATTAAAAAAATACGGTATGGGTTAATCATTTAATTCAAAGGGCGCATTTTAAATAAATGCGCTTTTTAATATTAAATAAACCTCTCATAGTTTATTTCACACTCCGCAATAATTATCGGAGTGTGTTAAGAACTAAAATAACAAATATCCTTTCTTAACATCTCTTCTTAAATATAGCATAATGCTTGTTCTAAATTTTAATTAAAAGAATTGTGAATATTGCACTTATGACGTACTTTGACTTATCTCTTCCTCAGCAAGCGGGAGATCATAAAATTCTTGCTAATGTTATTCCAGGTAGTGAAAATTTTGCTATTGCACAACTGGCAGAGACTCACTCAGGCTGTACTGTAATTGTGACTCAAGATACAAAAAGTGCTATACAGCTACAAGCTACTTTACAATCCTTAATTTCATTACCTGTAGAGTTTTTCCCAGATTGGGAAACCTTACCTTATGATCATTTCTCCCCACATCAAGACATTATTTCTCGTCGTTTAAATGCATTATTTTACTTACAACATACTCAAAAAGGTGTGTTGATTTTGCCTATTACGACCCTGATGCAAAAATTATGTCCTCCAGAGTATTTGCAACAAAATGCCTTGATTGTAAAAAAAGGCGATAAATTAAATGCAGATAAATTCCGTTTACGCTTAGAAAAGTCAGGCTATCGAGCAGTAGAGCAGGTGTTAACTCATGGTGAATATGCGAGACGAGGCGCCTTATTAGATTTATTTCCTATGGGAAGTGATGAACCTTTTCGTTTAGATTTTTTTGATGATGAAATTGATAGTATTCGAACGTTTAATGTAGATACACAACGTACTTTAGCTGAAATTGAGGAAATAAATTTATTACCAGCTCATGAATTTCCAACAGATGAAAAGGGCATCGAGCATTTTAGAACGCAGTTTAGAGAACAATTTGGTGAAATTCGTCGTGATCCTGAGCATATCTATCAACAAGTAAGTAAAGGAACCTTAGTAGCGGGAATTGAATATTGGCAGCCTTTATTTTTCGATAAAATGGCTACTTTATTTGATTATTTACCACAAGATAGTTTGTTTATTGATTGGAGTGAAAATCAGCAGCAGGCAGAAAATTTTTATAAAGATGCACAACAGCGTTTTGATAATCGTTGTATTGATCCCATGCGACCTTTACTTTCCCCTGAAAAATTATGGTTACGAATTGATGAAATTAATGGTCGCCTAAAAGCATATCCAAGGGTTAGTTTAAAAGTTGATCCTGTGGCACGTTCTTCAGTGCGTCAACAAAATTTAGCGGTAACATATTTACCTAACATTGGGATTCAAGCTCAACAGAAAAAACCATTAAAAAATTTATCTCAATTTTTACAAGATTTTAAAGGTTCAGTTATTTTTTCGGTAGAAAGTGCGGGACGTAGAGAAACGTTACAAGAATTACTTGCACCTTTGAAATTAAAATTAACTGAATGTCAAAAGGCGATAGTAGCTGAAAAGTCAAAAGGTTATGGTATTTGGATTTCCGCATTAGAACATGGTTTTATTATTAAGAATCAAGTGGCTATTATTTCTGAACGGGAATTATTAGGTGATCGTGTTCAGCAACGAGGTCGTAAACAAGGACAACAGGTTAATCCTGAAACCTTAATTCGAAATCTTGCAGAATTAAAAATAGGCCAACCAGTGGTGCATTTAGAACAAGGGGTTGGCCGTTATCAAGGTTTAACCTTAATTGAAAATGCTGGCATACGAGCTGAATTTTTAGTTTTAGAATATGCTGATAATGCGAAACTTTATGTGCCTGTTTCATCATTACATTTAATTAGCCGTTATGTTGGAGGGGCAGACGAAAATGCACCATTACATAAGTTGGGGAGTGATGCTTGGGCGAGAGCACGTAATAAAGCGGTTGAAAAAGTACGAGATGTGGCGGCGCAATTATTAGATGTATATGCTCAACGTGAAATTAAAACAGGTTTTAAATTTAAATATGATAAAGAAGCTTATCAACAGTTTGCCGCAACCTTCCCATTTGAAGAAACGGAAGATCAACAGCGTGCCATTAATGCTGTAATTTCTGATATGTGTCAGGAAAAAGCAATGGATCGTCTAGTTTGTGGTGATGTTGGTTTTGGTAAAACGGAAGTGGCAATGCGAGCGGCGTTCTTATCTGTTATGAATAATAAACAAGTTGCATTATTAGTTCCAACCACGTTATTAGCGAAACAACATTTTGATAATTTTAAAGATCGCTTTGCTAATTTAGCAGTAAATGTTGCAGTATTATCTCGATTTAGTACACCTAAAGAGCAAAAGCAAATTTTATTAGATTTAGCAGAAGGTAAAATTGATATCTTAGTAGGAACACATAAGCTGATTCAATCTCAGGTGAAATTTTATGATTTAGGTCTATTAATTATTGACGAAGAGCATCGTTTTGGCGTACGTCAAAAAGAAAAAATTAAGCAATTACGAGCTAATGTGGATATTCTTACATTAACGGCTACTCCTATTCCTCGTACTTTAAATATGGCGATGAATGGTATTCGTGATATATCTATAATTTCCACCCCGCCAGCCAGACGTTTAAGTATTAAAACTTTTGTTCGTCAAATGGATGAAGCATTAATTCGCGAAGCGATTTTACGTGAGATTTTACGTGGTGGTCAGGTATATTATTTACATAATGATGTGGCAAGTATTGAAAATTGTGCTGATAATTTAGCAAAACTTATTCCTGAAGCACGTATTATCGTAGGGCATGGACAAATGCGCGAGCGTGAATTAGAGCGCGTTATGTCTGATTTTTATCATCAACGTTATAATGTATTAGTGTGTTCGACTATTATTGAAACGGGAATTGATATTCCAACCACCAATACTATTATCATTGAACGTGCGGATAAATTTGGATTAGCACAATTACATCAATTACGAGGCAGGGTTGGGCGCTCTCATCATCAAGCTTATGCTTATTTGTTAACGCCACACCCTAAGATGATGACCAAAGATGCACATAAACGTTTAGAAGCCTTAGAAAGTTTAGATAATCTTGGCGCAGGTTTTATGTTAGCCACTCATGATTTAGAAATTCGAGGGGCTGGCGAGTTATTAGGTGATGAACAAAGTGGTCAAATAGGGACAATTGGCTTTGGCTTATATATGGAAATGCTCGAAAATGCTGTGAAGTCCTTAAAATCAGGGAAAGAGCTAACCTTAACAGAATTAACCCAAAGCCAGGCTGAAATTGATTTACGTATTCCTGCACTTATTCCTGATGATTATTTAGGTGATGTTAATATGCGTTTATCATTTTATAAACGTATTGCAGGGGCTGAAAATGAAGCTGAATTAGATGAATTAAAAGTTGAGTTAATAGATCGTTTTGGTTTATTGCCAGATGCCACTAAAAATTTAATGGAAATTACCTTAATGCGTTTGCAAGCAAAAGCATTAGGCATTGTTAAAATTGATGCTAGTGCAAGCGGAGGTTTTATTGAGTTTGCACAAAATGCAACGGTAGATCCAGCTAAATTTATTCAATTAATTCAAGAAAATCCCAAAGGTTATCGTTTTGATGGGCCAACTAAATTTAGATTTATAAAAGAGTTAAATATAGCGAGTATTAGAATTGAATTTATAAAAAATTTAATAAAGAAATTAACGCATAAATAACGAAAATAAATGAAAAGAGTGATAGAAAATAGATATTTTTTATCACTCTTTTATATTGAACATTACTAATTTGATGAAGATTGAAAATTAATCTGTGTAAAAATTATAATTATTAAAGATTATTCTTCACTTGTTTCAAGTGGTGTTTCAACAGTTGTTGTAGTTTGCTGATGAGCAACACCTGGGTTGTTATGGTGAGAAACGGCTCTAGCTGGAACTACAGTTGAAATTGCGTGTTTGTATACCATTTGATTAACCGTATTCTTAAGTAGAATTACAAATTGATCGAAAGATTCAATTTGACCTTGCAATTTAATGCCGTTAACTAAATAGATTGAAACGGGAATACGTTCACGTCGTAATGCATTTAAGTAAGGATCTTGTAATGATTGTCCTTTTGCCATTTTACCTTTCCTTTTTAAGTTCAGTTAAATTTTTTATAATGAAAATCAAATTTGATCTTCACTCAAGCAATATAACAATAATTTGTAAATTTGTCACCCTTGAGTTGAGTATTAGTAAAGATCTTTATGTAATCGCTTTTCTGTAACCAAATTATATAGCCATTGCTGTGCCTGTTCTTCATCAGCATGAGTATATTTCATCATAATTTTTTGTAGAGCTTCATCTAAGGGATGACTTAAATTATTTTTACTACCACAAATATAAATATGACCGTTATTTTGTAATAAACGCCATATTATTTCAGATTGCTGTTCCACAATATTTTGAACATAAATTTTTTCTGCTTGATCTCGAGAAAATGCAGTGTGTAATTGAGTTAAATGTCCTTTATTTTGTAATTCAGCAAAATGTTCTTGATAAATAAAATCTTTATTGCGGTAACGTTCACCAAAAAATAAATGGGTTTCGGCATTGCGTTTTTGCTGTAGAAAACCTAAGTAAGGTGCAATTCCAGTGCCGGCACCAATCATAATGAGAGGGGCATTTTGATCTTCTGGTAGTTGGAAGTGGGGATTAGATCGAATATAAACCTTAATTTTATCGCCTGCTTTAGCTTGGCATAAAAAATGGCTGGCACTACCATAATATTGTTGATTATTTAATTGGTAATTGACTTCTCGTACACAAAGTTTAACGATATTCGGTGAAACTTGTCCGCAAGAGGCAATAGAGTAGGCTCTTGGTAGTTTGTCCGAGAGTATTTCTAATAATTCATTTATTGGCATATTTTCAGTGGTACAAAAATCACTTAAAACATCTGCGATATCTCGACCATAAATATACTGATTAAATTCTTTGGTGGCACTAATTTTGATCAATGCTTTAATATCTTTATTTTTGGTTTTCTTTGCAATAGAACGGAAGAGAGATTTTGTTAATAAGCGTAATTCTTTTTTTTCTAATTGAAGGCGTTCTTCTTGAGAAAGACCACCGTAAAAATGATTAATACGTTGTAGGCTATGTTGATTTGCCGGTGGAATTAAATATAACAAATCACCTGCGCTATAGCACATATCACTGCCTGTGATATCGATATCTATATCATAAATAGGAAATTCGCCTTGATTAATACGTGTTACCTTATGAATAAGGGCTTCAAAACCTGAATTTTCATCGTAGGCTTTAACTTGTAAAATAAGATTTTGTAAGGATTCTTTTTCATTATTTAAATAAGCTAAAACGGCATTTTGCCACTCGTTGAAAAATATTTTATAGTTTGTGTCGGCATCTACTCGATGCCCTATAGCAGTTGCACCTAATTTTCTTAATTGTTCATCAAGGGCTTGTGTAAAACCACAAAATTTTGGATAACTTACATCTCCTAATCCAAAGACAATAAATTGCGTGTCTAATTTTTTTAGGCATAAGAGCTCTTGGTAAAATTCTGTAGCATTACCAGGAGCTTCACCATCACCAAAATTACTACAAAAAATAAATAAATAATCTTGAGCCTGTAATGAGCTAAGAGGTAGCTGATTTAAAGTGGAAAGCTGAGAGGTAAATCCGTGGGCGGATAAAGATTGTTGAAAATGATGAGCCAGATATTCGGCATTGCCCGTTTCTGAGCCATAAGCAATATAAATTTGTGACATATTTCCCCCAAAATAATAATGGGCGATATGCCCATTATTGTTTCAATTGATTGAATAAGTATTAATTAATCGTAATATTCGTCAAATTGTTCTTTTGCAAATTCTACAGCATCAAATTCTTGCATTAAGTCGTTGATAACTCGGCGAACACTAATATACTCAACAATTTCACCTTGTTCATTTTTAATAGGTTGTACACTTGTATCAACCACATATAAAACACCGCCTTTACCACGATTAGGTACAATACCTGTCCAGTTTTTACCAGCTTGGATAGTGTCCCACATATCTTTATAAACGGCTTTTGGTACAGAGGGATCTCTTACAATACTATGAGGTTGCCCAAGAAGCTCTTCACGAGAAAATCCAGTTAATTCACAAAATAGATCATTCACATAAGTAATAACGCCTTGTAAATCTGTTTTGGATACCACAAAGGCATTTTCAACAGCTTGAAGGACTTGTTGGTCTAATGTATTTTTTGTAGTCATAATTTACTCCTGAGTTTAAAGATGCATTTAAAATGCATCTTTAAGTATACACTTATTTATATTTTTCAAACAATAAAAAATGTTTATTTGTGTTAAAATAGCCAGATGAAATTAACTAAACGCACAGATTTTGTACTAAGGACTTTAATTTACTTGGCTCGCCAACCAGAAGGGGAGCGTGTTTTTGTACAAGATATTTCAGAAGCCTACAATATTCCAAATAATCACCTCACCAAAATTGTTAATCAATTAGGGCAGATGCACTATATTAAAACTTATCGAGGTCGTGGTGGTGGCATAGAGTTAGCCAAACCAAAAGAAGAGATTATGCTTAAACAAGTGATTATTGATTTTGAGCCAGAACAAGAAATTATTGATTGTCGAGAATGCGCCTTAAGAAAACATAATTGTAAGTTAGAATACCATTTAAAAATGGCAAGTAAGGCGTTTCTTAATTCGATGGCGAACATCAGTTTGGCGGACTTAGTCTAAACAACAAAAGGAAATAAATGCCGGTTTATTTCCTTTCTTTTTTATTTTGTAACTTGTTGAATAATAATGTTTTTAGCTTCCTCAGGTTGAAAACTATCAAGCCAGGTTATTGGATCTTTCCAGCCTCGTAACCAAGTAATTTGTCTTTTTGCCAGTTGACGAGTGGCACAAATACCACGGAAAATCATTTCCTTATGATCATAATCACCACGTAAATGTTCCCACATTTGACGATAGCCCACACAACGAATAGAAGGCAAATCAGGATGAAGATCATCACGTTGCATTAATGCTTCTACTTCTTGTTGAAAACCAAGTTCAATCATTTTTTCGAAACGTAAAGCGATACGTTCATGTAAGATGCTACGTTCTTGTGGCGCAATGGCAAATTGAGCAATGTTATAAGGAAGAGGCTCACCTTTTTGAGCACTTAACTCCGTTAAGGTTTTACCGCTAATATAAAAAACTTCTAAAGCTCGATTAATACGTTGGCTATCATTTTCATTAATTCTTGCACCGGCAACGGGGTCAATGATTTTTAATTTTTCATGCATTGCAGGCCAGCCTAATTTTTTAGCTTCAGCTTCAATTTGAGATCGAATTTCAGGGTTTGCCGAAGGTAATGGAGAAAGGCCTTCAAGTAAAGCTTTGTAGTACAGCATTGTGCCGCCGACTAAAAGAGGAATTTTTCCTTCAGCGGTGATTTGTTGCATTTCTCGCAGTGCATCCTTACGGAAATCGGCAGCAGAATAGCTTTCAGCCGGATCTTTAATATCAATTAAACGATGAGGAGCGAGGGCTAATTCTTGTTTATTGGGTTTGGCTGTACCAATATCCATACCTTTATAAATTAAAGCAGAGTCCACGCTAATAACTTCTACTGGTAATTCTTGACGTAAAGCAATGGCTAAATCTGTTTTACCAGAAGCGGTAGGACCCATTAAAAAAATGGCTTTGGGTTTTGCATTGTTAGGCATTATAGGTTATCCAAATAAGGTTGCCAGTTGATAGGCAATAATAATGATTGAAGTATGGTATTGTCTGTCATTAAGTTTTCAACTTTTGTTAACAAATTTACTGCTTCTGAAAAATGATGGACCTTAGCTGTTGTTAGCAATAAGCAAAGTGCTTGAAGAAAAGTATTAAAGTCCAAAAAATCTTGTGCCAATAAATTTAGCACCAATTGTTGAGCATTTTGTTGACGTAAACAAAGAGGCACTTTATTTAAGGTAATTCTTTTTCTCGTTAAATTTTCATTAAATTCCATACCAATTTGTGCAAAATACATCTTTTGTTTCTGCCATTGTTGAACTTGTTCTTCATTTAAATGAAACATAACAGGAATAAGTAAGTTTTGCTGTTCGTTATTTTTTTTCTGTAAGGTTAAAGACAAAGCAAGTTGTTGTAATTTATCTAATGATAGTAAAAAGCATTGTTTATTTTTTTGTAATAATAAGGCTTTATCCTCAATTAAAGCCAAAATTTGTAAAACAGCTGAATTGTGAGTAGTCGCAGCAGTCGTCGTGACAGGCTTAAAGGTTATTGTTTCCTTTGGAGCAACAATATCTTCCGGTGTTTTATGCTTTTGAGTGGTATTTTTATGATTAGCAAGATCAGTTAAGATCGTTGTGGTTGTTGATGAAAAGATTTCATCTTTGACATTTTCAACGGGATCCACTTTTAAGAGTTCAGCATAGGCTTGTTGTTGTACCTTTGATGGTGCCGCCTCTTTATGGTATTGGGAAGGTTGACTATGATAACTTGCTGGAATTTGATGAGAAAAAATATTCTCCCCTGCAGCTTGGCGATTGACGTGATTGACGGGAGCTTGCCAATTATCAAGATTTTCTTGCACTTTATAAGGAGCTTGATGTTGATTAAATGCTTTTTTAGGTATTGGCATTTTATCTGCGGAAGCTGTTGTTAATTCAGGTTGTGGTGGTGCTTGCCAATCAAGTTCTTGATGGGCTAAAGCATCGCTAATACCTTGATAAATAAAATCATGAATTAAACGGGATTGCTGAAAACGAACCTCATGTTTAGTGGGGTGAACATTAACATCCACTTCAGTGGGATCTAAATCCAAAAATAAAACAAAAGCAGGGAAGGTATTTGCCGGTAAAATGTCAGCATAAGCTTGACGAATCGCGTGGGTGATCACTTTATCGCGAACCATTCGGCCATTAATATAGCTATAATTTAAATCATTTTGGTTACGGGCAACGCTAGGCAGTCCCACCCAACCGGATAAATGTAAATTGCCTTGGTGCTCATCACCATATTTCCAATCTAAATGCAGGGCATGTTTTACAAAATCTTCACCACAAATTGAGGCTAAGCGTTTTAATTGTTGTGATTCATTATTAGCCGCTTTGTACTGACGTAAAATTTTACTGTTATGACTTAATTGAAAGGTAATATTGGGTTTAGCTAAAGCAATACGACGAATAACTTCATCAATATGGCCAAATTCAGTTTTGTCTGCTCGTAAAAATTTACGACGAGCAGGAGTATTGAAAAATAAATTTGCCACTTCAACGGTTGTTCCCACAGGGTGAGAAGCAGGATTAAAGGTTACTTCCATATCTCGACCTTGAGCATAGACTTCCCAAGCTTGTGCTTGTTCTGCCGTTTTGGAGGTTAAGGTTAAACGAGAGACGGAACTAATACTCGCTAAGGCTTCACCACGAAAACCTAAACTTAAAATAGCTTCCAAATCATCAAGACAACTGATTTTACTGGTGGCATGACGGGTGAGGGCTAAGGCTAATTCATTTTTAGGAATACCAAAACCATTATCACGAATCCGAATAAGACGGGCACCACCTTGCTCAATATCAATTTGAATACGATTAGCACCTGCATCAAGGCTGTTTTCTACTAATTCTTTAACCACCGATGCTGGACGTTCAACCACTTCACCGGCGGCGATTTGGTTTGCTAATTGCGGTGAAAGAATTTGAATAGCCATTGTTACTCCTTAATGCAAGCGAATTTTTTGTCCGACAAGAATCCTACCTTTTTTTATAGAAGGGTTGAGTTTAAATAAGTTTTGTACCGGTAATTTATATTGGCGAGCAATACTGTATAGGGTTTGCCCTTTTTTTACATAATGGTACTTAGGAAAAGTTGTTGTCGTTTGTTTATAGTCTGTATTTTTATTAACACTTGGCTTGTGATTTAAAACCGAAAAGATATCGGCACGTTGTGGCGTATTCTTTTGTTTATATGTTGGAATTTTTAACGTTTCACCAAGCCATAATTGATTACGTTTTAAATGATTAAAATCACGTAACTCAAACATCGAAATATGATATTTTCGTGCTACGCCAGATAAACTTTCACCTTTTTTAACTTTATGACGAAGACCACTATCTACTAATTCTTTGTGAGATGAAATGATTTTATGCTCTTTCATTTCTAAAGCAATCTGATGTTGGCGGTATTCTACTAAGCTGTCATAAATAAGTTTGGCTATCTTTTTACGATACTTGCTAGAATTTAATTTTTGTTCTTCATATTTATTGGATAAAAAGCCGGTTTCAACCAATATAGAAGGAATATCTGGAGAACGTAAAACACCTAAACTAGCATGTTGTGGTTTACTACGGCTTAATGTAGTAATACGTTTAAAGCGTTTAAGAACGATGTCTCCTAGTTCATAACCAACACTTTGACTATGACGAAATTGTAAATCTAATACGGTTTTATTTAAGTATTTTTCATTATGAGAAGCTAAAACTGAGCCAGCGCCCCCTAATAATTCTGAACGTTTTTCATGATCTTCTAGCCAACGCCCCATTTCACTTTTGGCGCGACCATTAGATAACACCCACACAGATGCACCTCTAGCATGAGTATTTTTGGCAGAGTCAGCATGAATTGACACAAGGTAGTTTGCTTTATATTTGCGTGCAATTTCAGAACGATGAGGAACAGAAATAAAATAATCACCTTGGCGAGTTAATACTGCCTTAAAGTTGGGATCTTTATCCAATAAAACTTTTAATTCTTTGGCAACAGAAAGGGTGACATTTTTTTCATAAATTTTTAAACGGCGCCCAATAGCACCGGGATCTTTGCCTCCATGACCGGGATCAATAGCTATAGTCCAAATGTCTGCCGTAGCAAAAGAGGCATAAAATAAACTGATAAAAACAAAGAAAAGGGGTAAAAATAAGAACTTAATTTTACTCACAGTTAGCTGTCTCCAATTGCAACATTTTTAGAATAGCTTTTCCATTATCATTATTTGCTTGCAATTCAATATTACGGCCTAAATCAGCATATTGAATATTAATCAATAAATCCGCAGGAGGTAAGAAGCCTTGGCCTTGTTCTGCCCATTCAATTAAACAAAGGCTGTTGTTAGAAAAATAGTCACGAATGCCCATAAATTCTAGTTCTTCAGGATCACTTAAGCGATAAAGATCAAAATGATAAACTTTTAGTGGATCAAGAGAGTATTCTTCCACTAAAGTATAAGTGGGACTTTTAACATTTCCTTTATGTCCAAGGCCTTGAATCATAGAGCGACTTAATGTTGTTTTACCAGCACCAAGATCACCTTTTAAATAAATCACAATACCTTGGTTGCAAGATAATTGGCAAATGGCATTTATCAGTTTTTCACCAAATTGACAAAGATGTTGTTCATCAGGTAAATAGATTGTTTGGTTCATTGTTTTGGATTACCTATATTAAAAAATTATCAAGAGTCCCACTGCATTAAGTGTTGATTAACTTAATGTAATTCGGGCAAATTTACGTTTACCTACTTGGTAAACGGCTGTTGAGTTTGATAAAGGTGTTTTTGCATTTGCAAATTCTACTTTATTACCATCAATTTTTACCGCACCTTGTTTTAGCATACGGTTAGCGTCAGAAGTAGAGCTTACAAGGCCTGCTTCTTTTAGTAAATTTGCTAACATCCATTCGCCTTCAAAAGTAAATTCTGGCATTTCATCTGGCATTGCACCTTTTTGGAAACGGTTAATAAACTCTTGTTCCGCCGCATCTGCATCTGCTTCAGAATGGAAGCGAGCAATAATTTCTTTGGCTAATAAAATTTTCACATCACGTGGATTGCGACCATTTTTTACTTCTTCTTTTAAGGCGGCAATTTCTGTTAATGGGCGGAAGGAAAGAAGATCATACCAATCCCACATTAAGTCATCAGAAATTGACATTACTTTACCAAACATTTCAGAAGGTGCTTCATCAACACCAATATAGTTGCCTAAAGATTTTGACATTTTTTTCTCGCCATCAAGCCCTACTAATAAAGGTAAAGTGAAAGCAACTTGAGGTTTGATACCCGCTGATTTTTGTAACTCACGTCCCATTAAAAGGTTGAACGTTTGGTCTGTACCACCAAGCTCTACGTCAGCTTTTAATGCAACAGAGTCATAACCTTGTAATAAAGGATAGATAAATTCATGAATAGCAATAGATTGATTATTAGCAAAACGTTTTTTGAAATCATCACGTTCTAGCATACGCGCCACAGTGTAATTTGATGCTAAGCGAATCATACCGACGGAACCTAGTTCATTTAACCATTCGGAGTTGAATACTACGTGAGTTTTAGCGGGATCTAAAATTTTGAAAATTTGTTCTTTATAGGTTTCTGCATTGCGTAATACATCTTCGCGAGAAAGTGGTGGGCGAGTGGTATTTTTACCAGAAGGATCCCCTACTGTCGCGGTAAAATCACCAATTAAGAAATAAACCTCATGACCAAAATTTTGGAATTGGCGAAGTTTATTTAGTACAACAGTGTGCCCTAAATGAATGTCCGGTGCTGTTGGATCGGCCCCCAACTTAATGCGTAATGGACGATTTTCTTTTAATTTTTCAATTAAATCTGCTTCTGAGTAAATTTGATCTGTACCGCGTTTCAATTCTGCGATGATGGTATTGATATCAGTCATTAGCTTTCCTATTGTAATTATTTCAGGACTAAACCGAGATATTATAAAGATTATGGCTAAAAATAAAAGCAAATTGAGCTTTCTTAGGGAGAGATTATTCTTATTCCTTAAAAAACGGAAAAAAAAGAAGAAAAAATAGACACAATCAGCGTTTGAAAAATAAAAAAAGTATTTATTTTTAATGTTTAAATAATATTTCTTGCATATCTTCGGCTTTTACGTATTATTGCCAATCTTAGATTGAACCATGACGAACATTATGAGAGGAAAAAATGGGATTTGAAAGTTTAAAAAATGTTGATTTAAATGCATTTTTAATGGATTGGATCGTACCTTATTCATTAAAAATTATTTTAGCAATTGTCATTTATTATGTAGGTAAAAAAGTTGTTAAATTAATTAGCACGTTAATTCGTAAAGGTTTAGATAAATCAGGCACAGATCCAATGCTTTCTAGCTTTGTATTATCTATTCTTGAATTTGTGGGTTTACTATTAGTTGTAATTGTTGCCTTATCTCAATTAGGTGTTGATACCACTTCATTTGTTGCTTTATTAGGTGCGGCAGGTTTAGCGGTTGGTTTAGCCCTTAAAAACTCATTACAAAATTTTGCTGCAGGTGTAATGATTTTAATCTTCAAACCTTTCCAAAAAGGTCATTTTATTGAAGGTGCTGGTGTTGCAGGTACAGTTGATGATATTGGTATTATCGTAACAAAATTAAAAACACCAGATAATAAAATTATTATTGTGCCAAACTCATCAATTTTTGCGAGTAACATCATAAACTATTCAATTACAGGCCAACGTCGAGTTGACTTAACCATTGATATTGCCTATAGCGCAAATATTAAAGAAGCAAAAGATGTGATTTTAGCAGTATTAGCGAAAGAAACCCGTTTACTTCAAGAGCCCGCTCCTGCAATTGGCGTGGCAAATTTAGCAGAAAGTAGCGTGCAATTATTTGTGCGTGGTTGGGTAAATACAGGGGATTTCTTTGCAGTAAAAACAGATTTATTAGAAGAAATCAAAGTTACTTTAGATGCCAATAATATTGAAATTCCATATAACACATTAGATGTAAATTTAAAAACTGAAGCAAAATAATTTTTGTATTAGTTTAATAACACTTTAAGTTAAGCGTTATTTAGAAATCTCCATTTGAGATAGTTGTTAAGACTATTTTGATGGAGATTTTTTTATTTATTTTTTAAACAGAAAACAAATGATTAAACCGACAAAAAGGCAACCTGTCATTAATACAAAACCATAGGGTAGGATGGCAAGATTAGCAATCCACATAAAAAGAAAAGCAAAAGTAAATAATACAAAAAAGATAAGAAAATAAGCAAAGGTAAAGCCTATAAAAAGCAAAATTACCGGAATGCTAATTAACAATGCGATAAAAAAGAAAAAAGAGGAAGGAAAAAACATAAAAACTCCTTATTAATGAATTCCTTCAAATTAACAGAGAGCGGGCAAATATTCAAATCACAATAATCTTAAAGCAAAAAAAAAGCACCTATTTTGTGGGGGATAGGTGCTAAAATTGTAGTGATTATCTATTTGTTTTTGAGTGTGAGAAGATAATAATCGTTCGCATTTACAATGTCAATACTTAAATGCAAATAATTCTCAAAAACTTTAATTTTTTTCTAAATCTAAGCAAGGTACGGGATGCGTGAGTTTTATTTCAGTAGGAATATTTTCCTCAAAAGTAAATTTACAAGCGTAAGCATAAACTTCAACTCCAACATTTATGGCCTCTTTTAGAAGTTTAGCGTATTCAGGATCAATAAATTCAGCTACACGAAAACGGTCAAATCCACTATGTAATCCTGCAAAAAAGATCACTGCACGATGGCCTAAGGCTTTCATTGCCATTAGTTCGCGCAAATGTTTTTGTCCGCGAGTTGTGACCGCATCGGGGAACATTCCCACCGGCCCCTTAACTAAGGTAATAGATTTCACTTCGACATAGCAATCAGGCAAGCCTTCGGCTTTTAATAGGAAATCAATACGACTATTTTCATCACCATATTTTACTTCAGGTAAAATCTCATCATACATAGCTAATGGTTCGATAACTTTATTCTGTAATGCTTCATGAGCAAGTTGATTTGAACGGTGAGTGTTAATACAAACTATGTTTCCATTTGGTAACTGAGTAAGTTCCCAAGAACAAGGATATTTACGAGTGGTGCTTTTAGAATCTGAATACCAAATTGTATCCCCTTTCTCGCCACAGCCTGTCATTTTTCCTGTATTAGCACAGTGGATCGTCATTTCCTCACCATTGTGCAAAGTAACATCTGCAAGAAATCGTTTATAGCGACGAATTAATGTTGCTGAATTAAGTGTTGGAAATTGCATAAAAATTCCTTATTCCATAATAAATCTAAAAATGTAATTTAATCTCGCCAAGAGTATAACGAAAGTCTGATTGTTATGATAATTAGTTATTATCAAAGGGTGAATTTTTAAACTGTTTTTTTTTATTTTTTTTTAAAGAAAGAGTATAGTTAAAACACTTTGACTGTCGTCAATAATTGGGTGAGAGGTGAATATAAGCTTCTCATTAACTTTAATCAAACGATTTGAAGGAAACATTATGTTAATTGGTGTACCTAAAGAACTGCTTGATAATGAATGTCGCGTTGCTGCAACACCGAAAACGGTGCAACAAATATTGAAACTTGGTTTCGATATTATGATTGAACACAATGCAGGATTTAAAGCGAGTTTTGAAGATCAAGCTTATATCGATGCTGGCGCAAAGATTGGTACTACGGAAGAAGTTTGGCAAGCGGATATGATTTTAAAAGTCAACGCACCAGAATATTCTGAAATAGATCAAATGAAAGAAGGCGCAACCCTTGTTAGCTTTATTTGGCCAGCTCAACATCCAGAATTAATGGAAAAATTGAGTGAGAAAAAAATTAATGTAATGGCAATGGATGCTGTTCCACGTATCTCACGAGCACAATCAATGGATGCATTGAGTTCAATGTCTAATATTGCAGGATATCGAGCTGTTATAGAAGCTGCCAATGAATTTGGTAGCTTTTTTACTGGCCAAATTACTGCAGCAGGTAAAGTTCCTCCAGCAAAAGTGTTAGTCATTGGTGCCGGTGTTGCAGGTCTTGCGGCTATCGGTGCGGCCCAAAGTCTAGGTGCGATTGTTAGAGCATTTGACTCTCGACCAGAAGTAAAAGAACAAGTTGAAAGTATGGGTGCTAGCTTCTTAGAATTAGATTTCAAAGAAGAAGGTGGCTCAGGAGATGGTTACGCGAAAGTTATGTCAGAAGAGTTTAATCGTAAAGCGATGGAACTTTATGCTGAACAAGCGAAAGAAGTGGACATTATTATTACAACTGCCCTTATTCCAGGACGCCCAGCGCCATTGTTAATTACCAAAGAAATGGTTGACACAATGAAACCTGGAAGCATTATTGTGGATCTTGCGGCTGCGACAGGTGGTAACTGTGGTTATACTCAAGCAGAAAAAGTCGTGGTAACAGATAATCAAGTAAAAGTTATTGGTTATACAGACTACCCAAGTCGCCTACCAACACAATCATCACAACTTTACGGAACTAACTTAGTAAATCTACTAAAATTATTGTGTAAAGAGAAAGATGGTCAAATTAATATTGATTTTGATGATGTAATCTTACGTCATGTTACCGTGGTAAAAGAAGGGGAAGTAACCTGGCCTGCACCACCAATTCAAGTTTCAGCCCAACCACAGAAAAAGGCAGAAACAGCACAGCCAAAAGCGGTAAAAGAAGAAAAGCCAACAAATTCTAAAGTAAAATATGGATTAATGGCATTAGCCGCCATTCTTTTCTTATGGATTGCAAGTGTGGCACCTACCGCATTCTTATCACATTTCTCTGTGTTTGTATTAGCTTGTGTCGTAGGTTATTACGTTGTATGGAATGTAACTCATGCCTTACATACACCCCTTATGGCGGTAACTAATGCTATTTCAGGTATTATTATTGTTGGTGCATTACTGCAAATTGCACAAGGCAGTATTTTCATTAGTATCTTGGCATTTATTGCTATTTTAGTTGCAAGTATTAATATTTTTGGTGGCTTTAAAGTGACCCAACGTATGCTTGCAATGTTTAGAAAAGGGTAAGGAGAAACAATATGTCAACAGGTTTTGTACAGGCCGCTTATATTGTATCGGCCCTACTTTTCATTATGAGTCTTGCGGGACTTTCTAAGCACGAAACATCTAAAGCAGGTGTTTGGTATGGTATTGTTGGGATGGCAATCGCTCTTGTAGTGACTATTTTCTCCCCAGAATCCCATGGTGCATGGTGGATTTTAATTGCTATGTTAATCGGTGCCGTAATTGGTATTCGTAAAGCATTACAAGTTGAAATGACCCAAATGCCAGAACTTGTAGCAATCTTACATAGTTTTGTAGGTTTAGCTGCGGTTTTAGTTGGGTTTAACAGCTACGGTTTACATGATGCTTCATTAGTAGCCGATCCTGCAATGAATACAATTCATTATGTAGAAGTTTTCCTTGGTATTTTCATCGGTGCAGTAACCTTTACAGGTTCCATTGTGGCTTTCGGAAAATTAAGTGGCAAAATGAATTCAAAAGCATTAATGCTTCCACATCGTCACCGCTTAAATCTTGCGGCCTTAGTGATTTCATTTTTATTAATGATCTCATTTATTAATAATCCAGAAAATATTTTCCCAGTATTATTAATGACAATAATTGCCTTAGCTTTTGGTTGGCACTTAGTGGCATCTATTGGTGGTGCTGATATGCCAGTTGTTGTTTCAATGTTGAACTCATATTCAGGTTGGGCTGCGGCAGCTGCTGGTTTTATGCTAAGTAATGATTTATTAATTATTACTGGTGCTTTAGTAGGGTCTTCTGGTGCGATTCTTTCTTACATTATGTGTAAAGCGATGAACCGTTCCTTTATTAGCGTTATTGCTGGTGGATTTGGTAATGATGTTCAAGCTTCTTCAGATGTTGAACAAGGTGAACACCGTGAAGCAACAGCAGCGGAAGTTGCGGAATTATTAAAAGAAGCGAATTCAGTAATTATCACGCCAGGATATGGTATGGCAGTAGCCCAAGCACAATATCCAGTAGCAGAATTAACAAAAAAATTACGTGATCGTGGTGTTGAAGTACGCTTTGGTATTCACCCAGTGGCAGGTCGTTTACCAGGCCATATGAACGTATTATTAGCTGAAGCAAAAGTACCTTATGATATCGTACTGGAAATGGATGAAATCAATGATGACTTTAAAGATACCGATGTTGTTTTAGTTATCGGTGCTAATGATACAGTTAACCCAGCGGCAATGGAAGATCCAAATAGTCCAATTGCAGGAATGCCAGTATTAGAAGTGTGGAATGCAAAAAATGTTATTGTATTCAAACGCTCAATGGCGGTGGGTTATGCTGGTGTGCAAAATCCATTATTCTTTAAAGATAATACCCAAATGCTATTCGGTGATGCCAAAGATAGTGTAGAAAATATCATTAAAGATTTAGATAAATAATTTAATTCATTTATTAAACAGTAAAATTCCCACTTTATGAAAATAGAGTGGGAATTTTTTTAATAGTTGAATCGCCACATAAGCAGGGTAAAGGAGAATGCTATATTTTGTGAGTATTTAAACAGAATTTGAACAAGAACTCCCTCAATATCAAGGTAGTGAAGTGGGGGGATATGGTCATAGCTCGCTTTGCCCCCCCCTTTCAAATGGCCAATATTTTGAGCCTTTAAACGCATTCAAAACCTATAAAGGCAAACTTGCTAAGTTGCAACGTCAGCTTAAAAATAAAATAAAATTCAGTAAAAATTGGCAAAAGCTTAAAGCTAAAATTTCAAGATTGCATCATAAAATCGCCAAATACAGGCAAATTTTGAGTGTATAGAATGTGGTTACACAGAGAATGCCGACATAGTTGGGGTGATAAATGTATTAAGTCGTGGACGAGAAATTCACACATAAACAAATCAGAGCAGGGCTTGCCCGTAGAGCTTGTGAAGTGAATGACATTAGTCATCAGCAATAAGAACCCACCGAGAGCATCCTATCGAAGATAGGAGCTAGTAGGAACCTCCACACTTTAGGGTGGGGAGGATGTCAATTCTTCAAAACAACCCTCTTTAGCTTGTAATCAGTGATGCTAAAAAGGCCATCGAGATAATAATGTTGGCGTTAATATTGGCGAGTTTCAATCTTGAGGAATCATTAAGGCGTGTTGAATGTGGATGCAACAACAGACTATAAAAATCTGAATAAGAATAATCGGAGAAAATCATCAATAATAAAAAAGCTGAACTCAAATTTGAATTCAGCTTTTAACTTATTTTTTAAGACTTAATCTATTAAAGGTGTAATACTACGAAAACAGAAATAATAGATAATAATAATGCTAAGCCATAGAAAATAAAGGCGCCAGCAGGTAAATGAACTTTAAAGTCATGTAAACCGTGATGGATACGGTGTAATGAACCCCATACAGGAAGAATTAAAACCGCTAATAAAATTAATTTACCAATCCAAGACTGTGTAAATGCTATGATATTTGCAAGTTCTGGTAACCCTATAAATCCAAAAGGTAATAAAAAACAAACAATTAGAATTAATATAGGGAATACCATCGCACTGACAGTCGTACCGCCACCAAACATTAACCATACAAGAGGTTCATTTGAGCGTTTTGGTGCTTCTTTCATGTTATATACTCCTTAATTCCAATATAGTAATACGATAGCAAGAATACTAACGACTGCAGTCGCAACCCATAAGCCACCAGTAATAATTTTAGGGTTAAGTTTTTCATTACCCGCAATAATATTTAAGACTTTTGGCGTCATATTATAATAAGTAACTGTGTTTAACAGTGATGCAGCCAAAGAAATAATATTAATAATTACAACGATTGGATTTTGTAAAAAGCCAACAAAATTATTAAAAGCGACAATATTGCCATCATGGATAAGAGGCACTAATGACATGACACCATAAAGCAAAATAAGACTAAACCAAAGACTTGGAATCGCAGTGGCTTCACGCGCAATATATAATTTATAAAAATTATTTCGTTTCCACCAACTTGCCTTCACTTCTCTCACGTATTTTTTACGTTTACTCATTGTTACTGACATTATTGACTCCTTAATCTTTTGGTTTAAGCATGGCAATGACGTAATCTTTTGCACTTTCTACTTTTAATTGGTTAACACCAGCAGCAGGATCAACGTGCTTAGGACATACTTCAGAACAATAACCAACAAAAGTACAGCTCCATACACCATTTTCACTATTAATAATAGGCATACGTTCAGCTTGACCATGGTCACGGTTATCACTGTTATAGCGGTTTGCTAAAGTTAAAACAGCAGGGCCAACGAATTCTGGATTTAAACCAAATTGTGGGCAAGCGGCATAACATAAGCCACAGTTAATACACATTGAGAATTGGCGATATTTTTCCAATTGTCCAGGTGTTTGTTTTGTACGGCTTTTTTGCAATTCTTTTGATGGATGAGGATTACCATCAAGTTCTGGAGCTTGGTTACCAATAATGTAAGGTTTGATACTTTCTAAGCTTTCAATAAAGTGGCTTAAGTCAACAACTAAGTCACGTTCAATAGGGAAGTTTGCTAATGGTTCAATACGCATATGACCACTGTAATCACGCAAGAAAGTTTTACAAGCCAATTTTGGTTTGTTATTAACCATCATCCCACAGGAACCACAAATCGCCATACGACAAGACCAACGGTAAGAAAGTTCAGGCTCAAGTTTATCTTTAATATAACCAAGCGCATCAAGTAATGATGTTTGGCTATCATAAGGAACTTGATAACTTCTTAAATAAGGTTTTTCATCTTTTTCAGGATTGTAACGTAGAACTTCTACGGTCATCATTGATTCATTCGCCATTATTTTTGCTCCTTAGCTTCTTTTGCAGCCTTTTCTGCGGCTTCTTGAGCTTCAGCTTCCGCACCGTATACACGTTTAGCTGGTTGGGATTTTGTGATCTTAACATCACTATATTCAATCGTTGGTGCTTTATTCTCACCGTTATAGAATGCTAACGTATGTTTTAAGTAATTCACGTCATCACGTTCTGTATAGTCTAAGCGTTGGTGAGCACCACGAGATTCTTTACGTTCTAAGGCCGAATTTGCAATAGATTGAGCGACATCTAAAATATAACCTAACTCAATGGTATAAAGAACATTGGTATTAAATACGCTTGAATCATCAGCGATTTTAATGTGTTTATAGCGTTCTTTTAATTCAGCAATTTTTTCAACTGTCGCACGCATACTTTCTTCAGTACGGTAGATACCACAGCCTTCTTCCATGGCATTACCCATTTCGTCACGAATTTCAGACCAAGACTCAGTACCTTCTTGTTTATATAAATCTTCTAAACGAGCAACCACTTCTTTAGCTTGGGCATCAATGGCTTGTTGGTTAACAGAATTTGTTTCTTCAGCACGACGAGCAGCATTTTCACCCGCAACACGACCTAAAACCACAAGTTCAGCTAAAGAGTTAGAACCTAAGCGGTTAGCACCATGTAAACCAGAAGATGCACATTCACCAACAGCAAATAAGCCTTTAATACGTGTTTCACAGTTAAAGTCAACTTCAATACCACCCATTGTATAGTGAACAACAGGGCGAACAGGAATCGGTTCTTTTACAGGATCCACGCCTTCATAAGCCTGGGCAAGTTCACAAATAAATGGTAAACGTTCATGTAAATATTTCGCACCAAGATGGCGTAAATCAAGGTTAACAACATCCACACCTTTGGCTGTTTTTGAGGTATTACCTTTTTTCCATTCTTGCCAGAAAGCTTGAGAAACTTTGTCACGAGGACCTAATTCCATATATTTATTTTCAGGTTTACCGATTGGTGTTTCTGGTCCTAGACCATAATCTTGTAAGTAACGATAGCCATCTTTATTTACTAAAATGCCACCTTCACCACGACAACCTTCAGTCATTAAAATACCCGTATTTGGAAGGCCTGTAGGATGATATTGAACAAATTCCATATCACGTAAAGGCACACCGTGACGATAAGCCATAGATAAACCATCACCTGTTACGATACCGCCATTAGTATTGAAACGGAATGCACGACAACCACCACCTGTTGCGATAATTACTGATTTAGCATTAATTTGAACTAATGAACCTTCCATCATATTAATAGCAACTAAACCACGAGCATGACCATCATCAACCAGAATATCTAATACAAAGTGTTCATCGAAACGTTGAATTTGAGGATATTGAATAGAAGTTTGGAATAGAGTGTGAAGTAAGTGGAAGCCAGTTTTATCAGCCGCGAACCAAGTTCTTTCGATTTTCATACCACCAAAACGACGAACGTTAATATCACCATCTTGTTTACGACTCCAAGGACAGCCCCAACGTTCTAATTGTGTCATTTCTACAGGAGAATGCTCTACGAAATAATCCACAACATCTTGTTCACATAACCAGTCACCACCGGCAACAGTATCATGAAAGTGTTTTTCGTAAGAATCTTCTTCTTTGGTGACAGCCGCCGCACCGCCTTCTGCCGCCACAGTATGGCTACGCATAGGATACACTTTTGATACTAAGGCAATTTTAAGATTTGGATTTTCTACAGCAGCCGCAATTGCTGAACGTAAACCGCCACCACCAGCGCCGACAATTGCAACATCGACATTAACTGTTTTTTCGATTTGCACGATATTCCTCCAGTAAGTAGGTAAAAGTAAAAGGATAGGATTTGAATAAAATATTCTTTGAACACATTTATTCTGCCATTATTTTAAAATAGATATAAGTATTTTTTGTTAATACATTTTGGTTTTGTGATCTATCTCAAAAAATATATTTATAAAAAAAATAAAGTATAAATTTTATATATTTAGATGATAATTATTCTCACAAGTTTCATAATTTAATTTATATTTAACCTTAAAAAAATTAATGCTAAAATATGCGAAATTTATTTTTATATTAAAAGGTTTTTAAAATATTTATGACAACTTTAAAAGAATGGCAGCCAACAGCACCTATTAAAAATTTATTGGCAAGAGCAAAAATTATTGCTGAAATTCGACGTTTTTTTTGTGATAGAGGATTACTTGAAGTGGACACGCCAATTTTAAGTGAATTTGGAGTAACGGATGTTCATTTATCAACATTTAGCACAGAATTTGATTCACCATTATGTTCTCAACCAAAACAACTTTGGTTATCTACAAGTCCAGAATACCCAATGAAACGCTTATTAGCCGCGGGAAGTGGGCCAATTTTCCAACTATGTAAAGTTTTTCGTAATGAAGAAGCGGGGCGTAAACATAATCCAGAATTTACAATGCTTGAATGGTATCGTCCATTTTTTGATATGTATCGTTTAATTAACGAAGTGGATGATTTATTACAAGATATTTTAGATTGCCCCCCAGCAGAAAGTGTAAGTTATCAGTATATATTTCAAGAATATGTAGGTTTAGACCCATTATCTGCAAGCCTTGAAGAATTAATCAATAAAGCACAAGAACACCAATTAATGGATGCAGAAAATTGTGATCGAGATACGTTATTACAATTTTTATTTAGTATGGTGGTTGAACCAAAGATTGGTAAGGATTGCCCATTAGCCGTTTATCATTTTCCAGCAACCCAAGCGGCATTAGCTCAAATTAGCTCGGAAGATTTACGTGTGGCGGAGCGTTTTGAATTTTATTATAAAGGATTAGAGCTTGCCAATGGATTTACTGAGCTTACAGACGCGAGAGAGCAAGAGCATCGCTTTAATCAAGATAACCAACAGCGAGAAAAACTAGGCTTACCACAGCGTGCCATTGATTATCGTTTTATTGAAGCGTTGAAAGCGGGAATGCCAAATTGTTCAGGTGTTGCTTTAGGGGTTGATCGTTTAATTATGATTGCATTAGGGGCTGAAAATATTAAAGAAGTTATTTCTTTTACCATTGATAATGCCTAAGCAAAATGATGAAATAATGAAACTAAAAGTCATACCCTAATATAGGAGTATGACTTTTTATCAGCATTTAAAATAATTATTTTGACAATATTTTAAATATGTTAAATAAATGTTTGAAAAATGTTTTAAATATTAAATCAAAAAACTTTTAAAAATGGTTTTATAACAACATTTTCATATACACCAGCATCAACATAAGGATCTTGTGCAGCCCATGCTTTGGCATCCTCTAAGCTATCAAATTTAGCAATAACAGTTGAACCTGTAAAACCGGCTTCTTTCGGTTCTTCACTATCAATTGCCGGCATAGGGCCTGCGGTTAATAGACGTTCTTCTTGTTGTAATTGAATTAAGCGCGCTAAATGTGCCTCACGCACAGCGAGACGTTGAGCCAAAGAATTTGGATTATCTTGTGCAAAAATTACATAATACATAAATATTTTCTCCTTAAAGAAATTGAAATAAATTAAACAGAGTGTTCTTGTGCGGTTTCTAACGCACTTTCTAAGGCTTCATTATTTTCCCGTGGTACTGCGCGGGGTTTCCCATTTTTATCAACGGCAACAAAGGTAAATACTGCTTCTGTTACACAATAACGTTCGCCAATAGGTTCGCTCGCCACTTTTTTAACCCAAACTTCTAATTTAATTTTAATTGAAGAACGCCCAACAGAAAGGCATTTTCCGTAGCAACAAACAACATCTCCGACTGCAATAGGCTGGATAAAAGTCATACTTTCAGCAGCAACAGTAACCACACGACCATGGGCAATTTCTTTCGCTAAAATCGCCCCACCCATATCCATTTGAGACATAATCCAACCACCAAAAATATCACCGTTGGCATTAGTATCAGATGGCATAGCTAAGGTTCTTAGTAATAAGATCCCTTTAAAATGTTCTTTTGAATTGTTAAGACTAGCTGTTTGATTGTTTAAGTTACAGTTTGACATAACCTCTATTTCCTATGATGATTTTCTTCCTTAGGAAGGTAACGATAAATATAGATCCCCGTAACAAACGTCGCCACAAAGGACAACCCGAGAATACCAAAAGTTTTAAAATCAACCCAAATATCATCAGAAAAATACTGACTAATATAAAGATTAACAAACATACAAAAGATAAAGAATCCACTCCAACCAAGATTAAGATTAGACCATACCTTTTCAGGTAATTGAACTTCTTTACCTAACATTGACTTAATTAAATTTTTCTTAAAGCCATACTGACTAACTAATAGAGTTAATGCAAATAATGCATAAATCACAGTGACTTTCCATTTTAAAAAATGTAAGTCATTAAAATAAGCCGTGAGAGAACCAAAGATAACAACAGCAATCCCCATAATTAAAGGCTGTTTATCTACTTTTCCATAGAGTAATTTCAGTAAAATTAATTGCACAATAGTGGCGGCCATTAGGGTTAGCGCCGCCTCACGAATACCAACTAATTTATAGACGGCAAAAAACAGAATTAAAGGAATAAAGTCTAAAAGTTGTTTCATTATTTCCCACCATTTTGCATAAAGATTGAATAGAAACGGTAAGTAAAAATAATGGAGAACACATAAATTGCCGAGCAAATTAAGTGTAAAACGACCTCCATAAAGGTGGACCCGTTAGATAAAGACATAATTAACTGCATCACAAAAGAAAAGAAAAAATAATTAATTAAACAAAACAGGAAAAGATTGCTGCTATTTTTTATTCCTTGACGCCATTGTTGTTGCAAACATTGAAAAATGCTGATGTTACGAACCAAATAATCCACAAAAGTTAAGCAAAAACGAACAAAAATCACAATGCCTAAAATAAACGACAAAATACTCACAAAAGATAAATTGCTATGTGTAAAGGCCGCTAAGCTAACTTCAAGAATGCTAACGATTAAAGGCAAAATAATTAAAATAATAATGGCGAATAATCCTGGCAAACGCTGTAAAATTCGTTGAATTTTTTGATTTATGCTTAGGGATTGATTGTAGCTAAAAAGATAAATATCTAAAATTGCCCAGGAAAAAAGAAATAAATTACATAAAAAATGTAAAAATATAAGTAAGTAAATTTGTGATGGAAGATGGATGCTATTGATATCAAGTTGATTAAGGGAAATTGAGGTTAAATTTTCCGGAATGGCATTGACCAATAAGTAAGAAGCCACAATGGTTTCTACTGTAAATAACAGACTAAATTGTAATAAAAACTTAGGTTTATTACGAACAAAGTTCCAACTATCAACAAAGAGTTGAGTAAAGTTAATTTTCATTATTATGATCCAGGGTTGAAAAAATTAGGTCACATTATACTTTTAAACGCGGCAAATATAAAAAATTAATCAAAGGTGCAAGTTATAGCAAAAAATAAAGCCTTTGCATATTTAAAAAATAACAAAAAATTAACATTTTAAGTGAAATGTGATCCAGCTAACAAAAGAAGCCCACCATTAATGGCGGTGGGCAATTTTAACCGATAATTGAGAGTCACTCATTGATTGAATTTTACGTAAACGTTTCGTTAAGAAAAACGCGGCCGCAGTTAAACTTACAATAAAGCCAATCCAAAAACCCTTAGCACCAAGTGCCGGCATAAGTAAATTGGTTCGGGATAAAGTATAGCCTAAAGGAATACCGATTCCCCAATAACAAAAGAAAGTAATCCACAAAATAGATTGAGTATCTTTATAACCACGTAAAATAGAGGCCACAATAACTTGAATCGTATCAGAAAATTGATACAAAGCCGCTAACAGCAATAAGCCACTTGCCATTTGAATAACTTCTTGATTTTTAACAAAAATCGCACCAATTTGATAGCGAAAAGCGATAGTTAAGGTTGCGGTGACGCAGGCAATTAATAAGCCCACACCTACAGCGGTATAAGATACCTCTTTTGCCTTTTTAAATTCACCTTCCCCAAGATGTTGCCCAACCATAATCGTGGCAGCCATTCCAAGAGAAAGAGGAATCGTAAATAATGCCGAGCTTGTATTTAAGGTAATTTGATGACTGGCCACCACATCCGCACCAAGGGGCGCTAAGAATAAGGAGCTTAAAGCAAATAATGCCACCTCACAACAAATAGCAAAACCAATTGGAATACCTAAGCGTAAAATATTGCCAATGGTTTGAAAATCTGGCTTTTCAAATAAATGCTCAAATACTTTTAAGTCTCGCTGACTTGGTGCACTACGACTATAGGCAATCATTAACAAACACATAGCCCAGTTAACAATAGAGGTAGCAATACCACAGCCAACAGCCCCAAATTCTGGTAGCCCTAACTTGCCGTAAATAAAAATATAGTTTAATGGAATATTTAATAATAAGCCTGCGAAAGTGATCACCATCGCCGGTTTGGTTTTTGCAATGCCGTCATTTAAAGAACGAAAATTAATAAAGAGTAAAAAGCCAGGCAAGCTCCACACTACGGCGTGTAAATAACCATTAGTAATATCAGCCAAACGTGGGCTCATATTCATATGTTGAATAACAAAATCACTGTTATAGACGAGTGCACCTAAAGGAATGGTTAAACCTAATACAATCCAAAGCCCTTGACGAATTTGATGGGCAATTTGGTCGCGTTTACCCGCACCATTTAAATAAGAAATAATAGGCGGTAAAGCAAGAAGTAAACCATTACCGAATAAAACTAAAGGCAACCAAATAGAGGCACCAACAGCCACTGCCGCCATATCCGTAGCACTGACTCGTCCAGCCATAATGGTATCTACTAATCCCATAGAGTTTTGAGCAAATTGGGCGAGTAAGATCGGGATGGCAAGAGAAATAAGCTTTTTACTTGTAAGACGATAATATTGAAAAAGTTCTCGTTTCATAAAAAATCCGAAAGTTGTTATAATACAGCGATATTTACTAACAAAAGAGAGAGTACAATGTTTACAGGAATCGTACAGGGTATCGCCCGAATTCATTCCATTAAGGAAAGCGACAATTTTAGAACACAGACTGTGAAAATGCCACAAGAGATGTTAAATAATTTACAAATTGGCGCATCCGTTGCAAATAATGGTGTTTGTTTAACGGTAACGAAAATAGAAGGGGATTTTGTTAGTTTTGATTTAATGCAGGAAACATTAAAAATTACAAATTTAGGCACGGTCAAAGAAGGGGATGACATTAATGTTGAAAGAGCAATGTGTATGGGCTCTGAAATCGGTGGACACATTTTATCAGGCCATATTTATTGTACAGCCAAAGTAAGTCAAAGAATCCCTTCAGAAAACAATCTTCAAATATGGTTTGAGCTACCCAATCAAGACATAATGAAATATATTTTAACCAAAGGTTTTATCGCCATTGATGGCATAAGCTTAACCATTGGCGAAGTGAAAGGAAAAGAATTTTGCGTTAATTTAATTCCAGAAACTTTACAACGTACAGTCATAGAAACGAGAGAAGTGGGGGACCTTGTAAATATTGAAATTGACCCACAAACACAAGCCATTGTGGATACGGTAGAACGTTATTTAACAACCCGCCAACAATAATTATTTACGGAAGATATAGCGTGATGGTAATCATTTTATCATCACGTTTTTTTGTGCTTTTTTAACACTTATCCCAGGTGAATAAATCTGATAGAATAGCCGCTTATTTTTTTATTGTGGATTAACGGTATTGTGAATAAATCAGATATGAACCAGCTTTTTGCTGAAAAAGGCGGATTAAGCCAAGAAATTAAAGGATTTAAGCCTCGAGCAGCACAGCTTGAAATGGCCAATGCCGTAGCAGATGCTATAAAAAAACAAAAACAACTTATCGTTGAAGCAGGAACCGGAACAGGGAAAACCTTTGCTTATTTAGCGCCGGCCTTAGTTGCCAATAAAAAAACCATTATTTCAACGGGCTCTAAAAATTTACAAGATCAGCTATTTAATCGCGATCTACCAACAATAAAAAAAGCCTTAAAATACAGCGGGAAAGTGGCCTTATTAAAGGGAAGAGCGAATTATCTTTGCCTAGAAAAACTAGATCGCCTCATTGCTCAAGGTGTATGGGGAGATAAAACTGTTTTAGCCGATTTACAAAAAATACGTCGCTGGAATACCCTAACTAAAACTGGCGATTTTGCTGAATGCGTTAACTTAAAAGAAGATAGCCCAATATTTTCCCAACTCACTAGCACTTCCGAAAGTTGCCTCGGCACCGAATGCCCGAATTATTCCGATTGTTATGTGGCGGCCGCCCGTAAAAAAGCATTAAATGCCGACTTAGTCGTGGTTAATCATCATCTCTTTTTTGCGGATATGGCGGTAAAAGATACCGGCTTTGGAGAATTACTGCCGAATACTGAAGTGGTGATTTTTGATGAAGCTCACCAATTGCCAGATATTGCTAGCCAATATTTTGGGCAATCTTTAGGATCGCGCCAATTATTTGATCTCACCAAAGATATTGTAATCACCCAAAATACAGAGCTTAAAGACACCAAACAACTTAGCCTTGCCGCAGAAAACTTGCAAAAAATTGTACAAGATTTTCGTTTAGTACTAGGTGAAGGCAATCAACGGGGAGATTGGCGTGAATTTTTTGCCAAATCAGAAGTGGAACAAGCTTTTGTATTACTACAAGAAAAAATGGATTTTTTATGCAAAGTGGTAAAGAAGAATCTAGGCCGCTCACAAACCTTAGATCATATTTACGACCGCTTAGCAGAATGCATTAATCAACTACAACGCTTAGAAAAAACAGATATTACCGGCTATTGTTATTGGTTTGAAACTCATCGACGTAATTTCACCTTACATATGACGCCATTAACCATTGCGGATAAATTTGGCTATCAATTAGAAAAAAGAGAAACCGCGTGGATCTTTACCTCTGCCACATTAGAAGTGGGTGGAAAATTTGATCATTTTCGCCGGCGTTTAGGTATTCAAGAAAGCCAACAACTCATTTTACAAAGCCCCTTTGATTATGAAAAACAAGCAATGCTCTGTGTACCAAGATTTTTGCCAACTCACAATAATCAACAAACCTTAACCACCTTAGCCGAAATGTTATTACCGGTTATTGAAGCCAACAAAGGGCGTTGTTTTGTACTTTGTACTTCTTATTTTATGATGCGAGGTTTGGCGGAGCATTTTAGGGAACATAGCCAGTTAAATATTTTAGAACAAGGCACCACCACCAAAGGCGAAATTTTAAAACGCTTTACTCAAGAAGCGCATAGCGTATTAGTGGCCACGTCTAGTTTCTGGGAAGGCATTGATGTACGAGGAGAGGCTTTATCTCTAGTGATTATTGATAAATTACCTTTTAGTTCACCAGGGGACCCTTTAATGAAAGCCCGGATTGATGACTGCCGATTACGTAAAAAAAATCCCTTTGCGGAAATCCAAATTCCTGAAGCAGTGATTGCTTTAAAACAAGGTGTTGGGCGTTTAATTCGAGATGTAACAGATAAAGGGGTAGTGATGATTTGCGACAGCCGATTAGTGATGCAGGCTTACGGCCAAACCTTTTTGCAGAGTTTACCTCCAGCAAAACGTACCCGAGACATCCACAAAGTGGTACAATTCCTAAAAGACATTTAATAAAATGAGAAAAATAAATAATATGACAACCTTATTAGCCTTAGATACTGCCACGGAAGCTTGTTCAGTGGCCCTTTTACATAAAGGGGAAAAAACCTTTTTAAATGAAATTGCAAGCCGTAGTCATACCCAACGTATTTTACCCATGGTCGATCAAATTCTTTCACAATCAGGCATCAGCTTAAATCAAGTTGATGCGCTTGCTTTTGGGCGAGGGCCTGGAAGTTTTACTGGCGTAAGAGTAGGCACAGGCATTACTCAAGGCCTAGCGTTAGGTGCAGACTTACCGGTGATCCCCATTTCAAATTTAACCACAATGGCACAGCAAGCCTACGAAACCCAAGGGAAAAGTAAGGTTATCAGTGCCATTGATGCCCGAATGAATGAAGTCTATTTCAGCCAATTACAAGCACAAAAAATAGAGCTTGCAGGCCAACAATTTATTCAATGGCAAACAATTTTAGCAGAACAAGTTTGTTGCCCAGAAAAAGCGATTGAACAAATGTTACAACAGGCCACATTAACAGAATTACAACAAAAATGGAGTAAAGTGGGAACAGGCTGGCAAGCTTATGAAGCCTTCAAACAACAACAGCTAGAACTAAACACGAATATTGAATTGCCATCCGCACAATATATGTTATCACTCGCATTACCTTTATTCTTACAACAAGAATATGTTAATGCCTTAGAAATTGAACCAATTTATTTACGTAATGAAGTCACTTGGAAAAAATTACCTAATCGTTAAGCTTCATTACTTATTACTCGCAATCATAAAACAATAAGGGAACATTATGGAAAAACCTTGGTTTAAAAATTATCCAGAAGGTGTTGAAAAAGAATTAGATACCTCTGTTTATGAAAATATTTTAGATATGTTTGATAAAGCATTACGAGAACATCCTGATCGTGCAGCTTATATCAATATGGGACAGGTACTCACATTTCGTAAATTAGAAGAACGTAGCCGAGCTTTCGCAGCTTATTTACAAAATGAATTAAACCTTAAAAAAGGCGATCGTGTGGCATTAATGATGCCAAACTTACTGCAATACCCTATTGCCTTATTCGGCGTATTACGGGCCGGATTAGTGGTGGTTAATGTTAACCCAATGTACACCCCTCGAGAACTAGAACACCAATTACAAGATAGTGGCGCCGTGGCCATTGTTGTGGTTTCCAACTTTGCCTCAACCCTAGAAAAAGTGGTATTTAACACCGCCGTAAAACACGTCATCCTTACTCGAATGGGGGATCAACTTTCTTTCGGCAAACGTACTTTAGTTAACTTTGTCGTGAAATACGTAAAAAAATTAGTACCAAAATATAAACTTCCACACGCCGTGACTTTCCGTGAAGTTTTATCTGTTGGTAAAAGACGTCAATATGTTCGTCCAAGAATGGATCGTAATGACCTTGCATTTTTACAATATACCGGTGGCACCACAGGCGTAGCCAAAGGGGCAATGCTATCTCACGGCAACATCGTCACCAATGTATTCCAAGCTGCCTGGCTTGCGAAACCTTTTGTTGGAGACCGCCGGAAAGAACGCGTGGCCGTATTAGCCTTGCCGATGTATCACGTCTTTGCTTTAACGGTTAACTGTTTACTCTTTATTGAGCTTGGTGTAACAGGATTATTGATTACCGATCCTCGAGACATTAATGGTTTCGTTAGAGAATTGAAAAAATATAAAGTCATCGCCATTACAGGGGTTAACACCTTATTTAACGCCTTATTAAATAATGAAAATTTCAAAGAAATTGATTTCTCAGAATTAAAACTTACTGTGGGTGGTGGAATGCCGGTACAAAAAGCGGTAGCCCAACGTTGGTATGATCTTACAGGCATACATATTATTGAAGGCTATGGTATGACAGAATGTTCACCATTAATTTCAGCTTGCCCAATTACCAATATAAAACACACCGGATCAATTGGCGTACCCGTGCCAAATACGGATATTAAAATTATCAAAGATAACGGTGAAGAAGCAGAAATTGGCGAACCGGGCGAACTTTGGGTAAAAGGCGAACAAGTGATGCAAGGTTATTGGCAGCGTCCAGAAGCCACCGCCGAAGTATTAAAAGATGGATGGGTTGCTTCAGGAGATATCGTAGTCATGGATGAAGATTACACATTACGTATTGTGGATCGTAAAAAAGATCTGATTATTGTATCTGGTTTCAATGTATATCCAAATGAAGTAGAAGATGTCATTATGCTCAACGATAAAGTGAATGAAGTGGTCGCCATTGGTGTTCCTCACCCAATTTCTGGCGAAACCATTAAAGTCTTTGTCGTGAAAAAAGATGACTCCATGACTCGCGATGAATTACGTAAACATTGCCGTAAGCATTTAACCGGCTATAAAATTCCAAAAGAAATTGAATTTTGTGAAGACCTACCAAAAAGTAATGTGGGCAAAATTTTACGCCGAGTTTTACGCGAACAAGAAATTGAAAAACGCACAAAAATAAAAGTAAAATAACGAGATTTTACAAACATTATTTAAGACGCCTTAGGGCGTCTTTTTCCCGTTCTATTTTTAGAATAAGATTTTAACAAAAAGGTAGTACTCTATAATATGGCTGAAATAAGTTTAGATTTTCCCCCATTCCATTATGTAAAAAGTGACGAAGAACTTTTGCACTGTTGTCAAAAAGCCAATCAAAAGGCCTTTGTCGTTCTTGATACAGAATTTGTTCGCATTAGAACATTTTATCCAAAACTTGGATTAATTCAGCTTTATGATGGCGAACAATTAAGCTTAATTGATCCTTTAACCATTAAAAATTTTACGCCTTTCATAGCATTATTAGCCAACCAAAATATTTTAAAAGTATTGCATGCTTGCTCAGAAGACTTAGATGTTTTTATGCATTTCTTCCAACAATTACCCGAGCCAATGTTAGATACACAAATTATGGCGCAATTTCTAAAATTAGGCAGTTCTTTAGGCTTAGCCACGTTATTAAAAGAATTTTTCCATATTGAAATGGATAAAGGCCCATCACGCACCAATTGGCTTGTACGACCATTGACGCAAGTCCAACTCAATTATGCCGCCGCAGATGTGGGCTATTTGTATCCGCTTTACCAAAAATTAGCCACTAAGTTATCCCAAACCCCTTGGCTAGATGCCGCCAAAGCAGATTGTACACGTTTAGTGAATAAATATCGCAAAGTAAAAGATAGCAACAAAGCCTATTTAAAAATCCCTCACCATTGGAATTTAAAAGGCATTGAATTAGTACGTTTACAGGCCTTGGCAAAATGGCGTTATGAAGAAGCAATAAAACGAGATCTAGCCTTAAATTTTGTAGTAAAAGGCAATCATTTATACCACCTCGCAAAAGAAAACCCAAAGCATACCTCAAAGCTTCTTGACTTAGGTTTAAGTGAAATGGAAGTAAGAATTCACGGCAAAAAAATGATCCGAATTTTAGAGCGAGCCAATAAAACGCCAGAAGAAGAATGGCCAGAGCCAATAGAATTTTTAAATAAAATGCCAGAATACCGAAAAATCTTAAAAACCTTACAGCGTAAATTAGCAGAAATTGCCCCAATAAAATTCCCAATAGAAGTCATCGCGGGTAAAAAACAGTTGGAAGAATTAATGAGTTGGGTATGGATTAAAAAGGAACAAGGTTCAAAACTCCCCGTTCTTTTACAAGACTGGCGCAAACCCTACGGCGAACAATTGTTAGCTACGTTAAAAGAGAGTATTGCAGGCTTTGATTACAAGGAAAGTGAATAAAGCTAATTAAACAAATTAAGCACCAACTTATTTTAAAAACTAAGTTGGTGCTCAATAAATTATAATCTAAGAACAAATTAAAAAAGAGTTTGTTGAAGTACCCATCCCCCCTCGCAAATAATATTTGCATACAAAGTATATTTAATTTAATAAAGTTTATCCTTTAATCCACCTTTTCCCCTTCTTTAATTCAAGATTTTTATATCATATTAAAATAGATAAAAATAATATTTAATTAAAAAGTAGGTTTAATAGAAAGTTAAATTATTTTTAATAGTTAACACATCAAGACATATATCATAATGAGCGTTATTTGTGTTTTTGGTGAATATCTACAAGTATTCGTGTGTCGATTTGATAGTGAGTTTTATAGTTGTTTAATATTTGCATTTTGTTGGTTTTTTAAGTTTAAAAACAATGATTTAAGATGTTAATGGGAAAATATTAATATATGTTATTGTTATTTTTTATAGTTTTCATTTTAAAATAAATATTATTTTAAATACTCCATAAGGATTGATTTAAATGATTGATAGTTTTTATTTTGTAAATATATAGGTAAAACCTATCAGACAAGGTATTTTTTTTTTTTTTTTTTTTTATTAATATTTTTTTTTTATATCTATATTTTTATTAACATAAAATTTATTTTTGTTAAGGTTACGTTAAAACAAACAAAAAAATCGTTAAATTCTCCAAATTTATTACAATATTTTGAAAATATAAAACACAAATGAGAATATGAGAAGAAAGTAAAAAAAAAA
>SAMEA104404106__coassemble_172_pt1 | contig 82370 bp, 73 predicted proteins | sample SAMEA104404106__metabat2_high_PE_050 | metagenome-assembled genome bin SAMEA104404106 (sample SAMEA104404106) | Balaenoptera acutorostrata | reverse complement strand
CCCAAATGCCGGCAAATGCCGTTTAAACTTTTGAAAATTTGCCACCCAAATGCCGGCAAATACCGTTTAAACTTTTGGCAATTTGCCACCCAAATGCCGGCAAAAAGTGCTTAAAATTTTTGAAAAATTGGATAAAAATACCGGCAATAAGCCGGCAAAAATAGGCAATAAAAAAGCAGAAAGGTGGGCTTTCTGCTTTTGTTTTTAACAGAGCTTAATCTGTACCACCGACGGTGATTTCTTTGATTTTTAAGGCTGGTTGGCCTACGCCTACGGGCACACTTTGGCCCGCTTTACCGCAAACACCAACGCCGTGGTCGATTTCTACTTCATTGGCTACCATGGTGATATTTTGCATAACCTCGATACCAGAGCCGATTAAAGTGGCGCCTTTAATTGGATGAGTGATTTTGCCTTTTTCAATTAAATACGCTTCCGTGGTGGAGAAGGTAAATTTGCCGGAGGTAATGTCCACTTGGCCGCCACCAAAATGTGGGGCGTAAACGCCGTAGTCGATGGATTCGATCATTTCTTCAAATTGACTTTCCCCCGCTTGCATATAGGTGTTGGTCATTCGTGGCATTGGTAAATGGGCGTAGCTTTCACGGCGGCCATTTCCCGTTGGTGCCATTCCCATTAGGCGAGCATTCATTTTATCTTGCATATAGCCTTGTAAAACGCCGTCTTTAATTAAAGTATTACATTGAGTTGGCACACCTTCATCATCAATGTTTAAAGAGCCTCGGCGATTTTCGAGGGTGCCATCATCCACAATGGTACAAAGTGGGGAAGTGACTTGCTCGCCAATTTTGCCACTAAAGACGGAGCTTTGTTTGCGGTTGAAATCCCCTTCTAAACCGTGCCCGACAGCCTCGTGTAATAATACACCCGGCCAACCGGCACCTAAAATCACAGGCATTAAGCCTGATGGCGCCGCTTTGGCTTCCACATTTATTAAGGCTTGGCGAACCGCCTCTTTGGCAAAATAGACTGCCCTTGGTTGCCCTTGAAAATCTTCTAGGAAATGAGAAAGGGGAACGCGGCCACCGACGCCAGCACGGCCTACTTCGCGTTTGCCGTCTTTTTCCACTAAAACAGAAATAGAAAGGCGAACCAGTGGGCGAATATCTGCCGCCAAGGTGCCATCCGTTGCGGCCACTAAAATTTCTTCATATACGGCACTTAAGTGGGCGGAAACGCGAGTGACATAAGGGCTTTCTGCACGAGCAACCGTATCGACCCATTTTAAGAGTTCGATTTTTTGTTGCTTTTCCATGGTGTCTAATGGATTAAAGGCTTGATAACGCGGGGTGATATGAGGGGAAAGGAAGGCTTTTGGGCTAATTTTGGCGTTGTCTTTTATTTGCGCAATGCCTTTTACCGCATTCGCACATTGTAATAAGTTTGCAAGATCAATTTGATCGGCATAAGCAAAGCCCGTTTTTTCGCCACAAACAGCACGCACCCCAACGCCGCGGTCAATATGAAAACCGCCTTCGGTAATAATGCCATCTTCTAAGGACCAGCTTTCGTCTTGGCTAAGTTGAAAATAAAGATCCGCGTAATCAAGATCACGTTGATCAAGGGCATTAAATACATTTTGTAAACGCTTTGTATTTAGTTGACTTGGTGCCAATAAAGATTGGCTCACTTTTTCTAACATAAATTTTTTATCTCTTGCTTTTTAAATGACGACAACATCAAATTGTTCTTGGTTGTAGTACATTTCAGTTTTAATTTGAATTTGTTTTCCAATAAAGACTTCGAGTTCCGCTAATAAGCCATGGCTTTCTTCATTAATTAAATATTCGGCCACCGCATTAGAGGCATATACCAAAAATTGTTCACTTTTAAAGAGGCGATGAACACGAATAATTTCGCGGATAATTTCGTAGCAAACCGTTTCCACACTTTTTACATAACCGCGACCATGGCAAGCTGGGCATTCGCAACATAAAATATGTTCTAAACTTTCGCGAGTACGTTTGCGGGTCATTTCTACTAAACCTAACTGGGTGAAACCATTGATGTTTGTTTTTACTCGGTCGTGGGAAAGTGCTTCTTCTAAGGCTTCTAATACGCGAGTTTGGTGCTCTTCTAGCTGCATATCAATAAAATCAATAATAATGATGCCCCCAAGATTACGTAATTGTAATTGTTGAGCAATGGCTTTGGTGGCTTCAATGTTGGTGTTAAAAATGGTTTCTTCTAGATTTCTATGGCCGACAAAGGCACCAGTGTTGATGTCGATGGTGGTCATTGCTTCTGTTTGTTCGATAATAAGGTAGCCACCAGATTTTAAATTCACCCGGTGATTTAAGGCCACTTGAATGGAGTCTTCTACGCCATATACATCAAATAATGGTTGATCGCCGGTGTACAGAATTAATTTATCGGTTAAGTCTGGAATAAATTCTTTGGTAAATTCCTCCACTTCTAAATAGCAGAGTTTGGAATCAATATGAATTTTATTAAATTTGGCGCCAATAAAATCACGCAGAATACGTTGGGTAAGGGCTAATTCGCCATAGAGAATTGAGCGGGTTTTCACTTCTTTACGACGTTCAATAATTTTACGCCATAGGCGTTTTAAAAAGTCCGCATCTTGCGCCAGTTCTTGTTGGCTTGCGCCTTCGGCGGCGGTGCGAATAATAAAGCCCCCTAATTCATCACAAAATGGGAGAACTAAGTCTTTTAAGCGTGCGCGTTCTGCTTCGCTGGCAATACGTTGAGACACGCCGACGTGACTATTTTCTGGCATAAATACAAGGTAGCGAGAAGGCAGGGTGATGTCGGTGGTTAAGCGTGCGCCTTTTGTGCCTAAAGGGTCTTTGACTACTTGAACCACAATATCTTGGCCTTCACGAACTAATTCTGCGATGTCTTTGACGATAAATTGTTTTTTTTCGTTTTCATCCACACATTCGGTATGAGAAACAATATCTGAGGCGTGTAAAAATGCGGCTTTTTCTAAACCAATATCGACAAAGGCGGATTGCATTCCAGGTAAGACGCGAGTGACTCGGCCTTTGTAAATATTGCCGACGATGCCTCGTTTGGCATGGCGTTCAATATGAACTTCTTTTAAGCTCCCAGTATCAACGAGGGCAATTCTTGTTTCATTAGGCGTAACATTTACTAATAATTCTACGGCATCCATTATTATTATTCCTATGTTTCTTTTTTATTCTAATAGTTAGTGTGGTAAGTCTAACGAAAAGGGCAATAGAATAACAGTCTTAATTCAGGTAAAATGCTTTCCTTTTCAAAATTTAAGAATAGATAAAGATAAGCTATGAAAAAATCGAGTATTGATTTTCGTCCTTTTTATCAACAAATTGCCCTTTCTCCTTTGTCCTCTTGGTTAGAAACCTTACCGTCATTGTTGGCAAAATGGCAAAATAAGCAACATGGTGATTTTGCGAAATGGGAAAAACATTTAGGCTTTATTCCGCCGATTACGGCCGATAATATTGATTTAAAAAATGCAGTAAAAGTTGAAAATAATTTTCCTATTTCTCGCGGTGAACAAAAAAGTATTGAGCATCATTTGCGCCATTTAATGCCTTGGCGTAAAGGGCCTTATTTTTTACATGGCGTACATGTGGATTGTGAGTGGCGATCTGATTTTAAATGGGATCGGGTTTTACCGCATTTGGCACCATTAGAAAATCGTTTAATTTTAGATGTGGGTTGTGGTAGCGGTTATCATATGTGGCGTATGGTGGGTGAAGGCGCAAAAATGGTGGTGGGGATTGATCCTACGCCGTTATTTTTATGTCAGTTTGAAGCGGTGCGTAAGTTATTAAATAATGATAGACGTGCACATTTATTACCTTTAGGCATTGAAGATATGCCGCCGTTAAATGCCTTTGATACGGTATTTTCTATGGGGGTGTTGTATCACCGTAAGTCGCCTTTTGATCATTTTAATCAGCTCAAAGATTTATTACGCCCAGGGGGAGAATTGGTATTGGAAACCTTGGTAATTGATGGGGATGAAAATCAGGTGTTAGTACCGATGGAGCGTTATGCCAAAATGCGAAATGTGTATTTCTTGCCTTCGGTGCCGGCTTTAATTAAATGGCTGGAAAAAATCGGCTTTAAAAATGTGCGCTGTGTGGATGTGGGGACAACGACATTAGAGGAGCAACGCCGTACAGAATGGATTAATACGGAATCTTTAGAGGATTTTTTAGATCCAACTGATCACAGTAAAACCATAGAAGGTTACCCGGCGCCAAAAAGGGCGGTGATTTTGGCCAATAAATAATGGCAAATGCGGGCGAAAAAATGCTGTTAAAAAAGGAAGAAAGGTGGTGAATTCTTCCTTTTTTTATGGCTTTTATTCGGCCTTAAAAAAAGATGCTAATTGATTGAAAAATAGACGAAAAATAGAAAAAATATGTGGCAAATTTGATTTCTCTTTTGGTATGATTTGCTCGACACATTTGTGTCATTTTTAAATAAAAATTGATCAAATTTCATTTAAGTTTTGTTGTATAGGAGCATTAAAATGAAAAAAACTATGATCGCATTAGTTGTGACTGCAATGACGGCAACATCTGTTCAAGCAGCACCAATGGTGGACTCTTTCTATACTGGTTTAAAAACTGGTTGGGTAAGCGGTCATTATGATATCAATCAATTTAATAATATCGATCGTGATGATGTAACCTATGGTCTTTTCGGAGGCTATCAATTTGCAAAAAATTTTGCGGTTGAGTTAGGTTATGATTATTTCGGTAAAATCAAAACAGACAAAATTGATGTCCGTCATCATGGGGCATCTTTGAGTCTTAAAGGAAGCTATCCCGTTCCGATGATGCATGGTTTGGATATGTACGGTAAATTAGGGGCTGCCTTTATTCATTCTCACTACGATGTGAATTCAGCAATCCTTCCGAATAATGTCAATGCAGACAATAAATGGCGTGTTTCTCCGTTAATGGGAGTGGGCTTTGAATATGTTTCCCCGGCTTGGCAAAATCTTGCCTTTAATCTTGAATATCAATGGATTAATGAAGTGGGTAAAGTGAATGGCGTGGATTTTAAACCAAGTCTTGCCACCTTAACCGCTGGCGTTGCTTATCGTTTTGGGGCGAAGGTGGCGGAGCCAATGTTGGTGGATCAATCCTTTGTGATGAATTCAGATGTGATGTTTGCCTTTAATAGTGCGAATTTAACATCCGATGCACGTTCTCAGTTAAATAATATTTATCAATATCTGCAACAGGTGAAACCGCATAGCATTACAGTAGCAGGTTATGCTGATCGTATTGGTACAGAAAAAGAAAATACTCAACTTTCTTTAGAGCGTGCGGAAAATGTTGCCCATTATTTGGTAAATAAAGGAGTAGAAAAAAATATGGTTTCTGTGGAGCATTATGGCGCACAAAATCCAGTAACAGGTATGAGTTGTGATGGCATTCAAAATCATACTAAATTAGTAGATTGTTTGGCGCCAGATCGTCGTGCTGAAATAGTTGTTCGAGGAACTAAATAATAAAAATAAATAAAATTTAATATAAAAATTAAAAATAATTGAACTTTTTAACTACTCATAAATAGTTAAAATTAGATTCAAATCAAATCAGATTGATTTAGATACAGTGTTTTTTTGCTTTTCTTATTAAAATTAATAGGTTATAAAAAATTCGCTGTATCTTTTTAGCATTAATTTAAAAATTATGCCGCTAAAATTTGTTTAATTATTATCAGTTTTAAGTTTAAAAAAAAGACTTTTTATATGTAAAAATATAAGAGGACTAATTGTTTTATTTAATAAAAAGATTTTTTTTTCAGTAAAAGTTGGTATTATATGCGCAACACTTCGGTGTTTATTCCTAAATATTTTTTTAGGGAAAATCATTGATTTTATAAAAGAGGATCATAAAAATGAAAAAAACTGCAATCGCATTTGCTGTTGCTGCATTAGCTGCAACTTCAGTACAGGCCGCTCCACAAGCTAACACTTTCTATACAGGTTTAACAGCTGGTTGGACACAAGGTCACATCGATATTAATCAATTAAAAGATGCGGATAACATCTTAGTTTCTAACAAAATGGACACTCACCGTAATTCATTCACTTACGGTGCTTTTGGTGGTTACCAAATCAATAATTATTTAGCAACAGAATTAGCTTATGACTACTTTGGTCACGTTAAAGCTGATAATGCTGATACTAAATTCAAAATGAAAAACCATGGTGCTTCTTTAAGCCTTAAAGGTAGCTACCCAATCATTGATGGTTTAGATGTTTATGGTCGTGTTGGTGCTGCATTAGTACGTACAGACTATAAATTAGGTGAAGACAAAGATCACAGCTTAAAAGTTTCTCCAGTTTATGCTGCTGGTTTTGAATATGCACCAATGAGAGATTTAGCTGTACGTGTTGAATACAGATGGTTAAATAAAGTTGGTAAATTAGAAGATGAAGCAGGTAATCGTCTTGACTTCACTCCAAGCCTAGCTTCAGTCACTGCAGGTGTTTCTTACCGTTTCGGTCAAGCTGCTCCAGTTGAACCAGTTGTTATCGATCAAACTTTCGTATTAAGTTCAGACGTGACTTTCGGTTTCGACAAAGCAACGTTAAAACCTGAAGCAAAAGATGCTTTAGAAGCAATTTATTCTCAAATTGCTAACGTAACAACTGAAAGCATGGCTGTTGCAGGTTATACAGACCGTTTAGGTAACGCTAAATATAACCAAAAACTTTCACAACGTCGTGCAGACACAGTGGCTAACTTCTTCGTAAACAAAGGTGTTGCTCCTGAAACTATCACAGCAACTGGTTACGGTGAAGCAAACCCAGTAACTGGTAACACTTGTGACGCAGTTCGTGGTAAAGCATTAATCGCATGTTTAGCACCAGACCGTCGTGTTGAAGTTGCTGTTAAAGGTCAAAAAGTAGCAGTAGCTGAAATTACAGAATAATTTTAGTGGTTAGTGAATAAAATTATGGAAAGCCCCCAATTTATTGGGGGCTTTTTTTGTGCTCAAGTGAGGGCTTAAGGGCAAGTTAAACATTGGTATAATTGCTTGCTTATGATACAATCCGCCCGTTAAATTTATTAGAGGAAAGGAAATGAATACCCTAGATAAAATCAAAAAACAAATTGCCGAAAACCCTATTTTAATTTATATGAAAGGGTCACCTAAATTCCCATCTTGTGGCTTTTCTGCCCGTACTGTGCAAATTTTAATGAGCTGTAATGTGCCTTTTGGCTATGTGGATATTTTACAACACCCTGATATTCGAGCGGAATTGCCTAAGTATGCAAACTGGCCAACCTTCCCGCAATTATGGGTTGAAGGTGAGTTGATTGGTGGTTGCGATATAGTGACAGAAATGTTCCAGCAAGGTGAATTACAGGTGTTATTATCTGATGTTGCGGCAAGACATGAAAAACATAATATTGCTGAATAAGTAATAAAAAAAATGTAGTGATTTCACTACATTTTTTTATATTAATAGAAGAGGAATTTTATGAAATTACAACAGTTACGTTATTTAGTTGAAATTGTAGAGCAGCATTTTAATGTGACAGAAGCGGCAAATCAACTTTATACCTCTCAACCAGGAATTAGTAAACAAATTAGACAATTAGAACAAGAACTTGGTTTAGCTATTTTTGAACGTCATGGTAAAACCTTTAAAGGTTTAACACCGGCAGGACATAAAATTTTATCGATGGCGAGAGAGTTGTTAGTTAAAGTTGAAGGGATTAAATCCATTGCAACGGAATATACTCATCCGGATCACGGCATATTACGTATTGCAACCAGTAATACACAAGCTTGCTATTGTTTGCCGCCTGTTGTAGAGCGTTTTCGTCAGCGTTATCCAAATGTAAGCATTCATTTACATCAAGGTTCTCCGAAGCAAATTAATGAAGCATTATTATCAGGGGAAGTTGATTTTGCCATTATTACCGAGGCGCAAGAAATTTTTGAAAATGTTTTATTACTGCCTTGTTATTGTTGGAATCGTTCAGTGATCGTAAAACCGGAACATCCATTGGCAAATGGTGAGCCTTTAACAATTGAGCATTTAAGTCATTACCCTTTGTTAACTTATACTTTTGGGTTTACAGGACAATCAAATTTAGATTATGCATTTAATGAGGCTGGAGTATTGCCCAATATAGTATTTTCAGCAACGGATGCCCACACGATTAAAACCTATGTTCGCTTAGGCTTAGGTGTTGGTATTATTGCATCGATGGCTTATTCTGAGAAAGATGATGATTTAGTTGCTTTAGATGCTAGTCATCTTTTTGCAGCAAATAAAACCCAAGTAGCCATTAAAAGAGGCACCTTTTTACGTAATTATATGTATGATTTTATTAATTATTTATCCTCTCATTTAACAAAATCAAAAGTGGAAGAGGCTGAAATGTTACGAGATAATATGGAAGTAAAAAAATTATTTGCAGATATTCAATTTCCTTGTGAATAATTTTTTTTGTTCGCTTATTTGGTTATACCATATTGTTTTAATTTATTCGCGATAGCCGTATGAGAAACCTGTAATCTTGCCGCTAATTTACGAGTACTTGGATATTGTAAGTAGAAATGTCTAAGTACTTGTTCTTCAAAATAATTCATTATTTGATCTAAGCTTTTATCTTCAAATTGTTGGAAATTAAAATTGTTATGTTCTTGATTGACAAGGTCTAACATCAGATCTTCAATTTTTAAAGGCTGATTAGGAGTACTTAAAGAGCAGGCACGATAAAGGGCATTTTTTAATTCTCGTACATTGCCAGGCCAAGGGTATTTTTGTAAAAATGTTAAGAATTGTGAGCTAAAAATTGGAGGCTGCTTATTTAGACTTTTACAAATTTCTTTGCTAAATAAATAAGCTAAAGGCTCTATATCTTTAATTCTTTCTCTTAGAGGGGGCACAGTTAAAGGTAGTACATTTAAACGATGAAATAAATTTTCATGCATATTTCCTTCTTTTACTGCTTGTTGTAATGGGATTTGAGAGGTGCAAATTACGCGAACATCTGCATAATATTCTTGTTCAGCCCCGACGCGTCTAAATGTTCCATCATTTAAAAAGCGTAATAATTTAGCTTGTAAAGATAAAGGAAGCTCTGCAACGCCATCTAATAAAACTGTCCCACCATTGGCATATTCAAAGAAACCAATACTTTCTATTCCTCCATTTATGCGACCAAACATTTCACTTTCCGCATCATCTTTTGGTAATCCTGCACAATTAACGGCAATAAATTTATGAGATGCTCTCGGGCTAGCATTATGACAAGCTTTTGCTAACACATCTTTACCACTTCCTGTTTCTCCTTGAATAAGTAAAGGTGCATCAAGCAATGCAAATTTTTTGGCTTTTTCCATAAGTAACTGCATTGCTTCACTATTGGCGCAAAAAGAGGAAAATGTAATATTCATAGCGGTAGGATTGGTCATAAGTATCGCCTTTATAGAGAATGAAAAACTGTTGGTATTGTAAACACTTTAGTTAAAATGGAAAGAAAAATTTACACTTTCCTTTTCTTTTGTCTCCCTTTTCTGCGTTAATAGAAATAAACATAGCCAATAAGCTTAAATTCCCTTAAAATTGTGGGTTATTATAAAAAATAGTTAATCGATTTTATGCGTAAACAAATGATTTTTAGTCGTGAACAAACTCAAAAAACAGGTATTTTGTGGTTTTTAAATGTAATTTTAATACCTTTATTTTTTGCTCATATTACCTTAGCAGCACCAAGTATCCCTGATGTGGTTAAAGATAATGGGCTTGTTTATTGTACCAATGCTAATGGGCTTTCCTTTAATCCTCAAACTTCAGATGCGGGTACCAGTATGAATGTGGTAACCGAACAAATTTATAATAAATTATTTGAATTAAAAGATAATACCGATAAAGTAAAACCAATGTTGGCGAAGTCTTATCGGATTTCAAAAGATGGTAAGGAAATTATTATTTATTTACGTCACGGGGTGAAGTTTCATCAAACCCCATGGTTTACGCCTACTCGTAATTTAAATGCTGAAGATGTGGTTTTTTCTTTAAATCGTATGTTAGATAAGAATATCGCCTTGCCGACATTAGATAATCCTCAAAAAAATAATGGGCAATTACAATATAAAATATTCCATGATCATGCAAAAAATGTGACTCATCCTTATTTTGATAGTATTAAGTTAACGCAAAAAATTAAAAAAGTAGAAGCCCTTTCTCCTTATGTTGTAAAAATTTCATTATTTAAACCTGATGCCTCTATTCTTTCTCACCTTGCCAGTCAGTATGCCATTATTTTTTCACAAGAATATGCTCTACAACTGAATGCTGATGATAATTTAGCGCAATTGGATTTATTACCCGTTGGTACGGGGCCTTATCAATTAAAAAACTATTTTAGAAATCAATATGTACGCTTAGTGAGAAATGACAACTATTGGGGGCGAAAAGCAAAAATTAAAAATATTGTAATTGATTTATCAACAGATAGGGCGGGGAGATTAATTAAATTTTTAAATAATGAATGTCAAATAGCCGCGAGCCCAGAAGTCAGTCAGTTAGGGTTATTAAATAAAAATAATGAACGCTATTATGTGAAATCAACGGAAGGGATGAACCTTGCGTATTTGGCTTTTAATTTTAATCAACCAATGATGCAACGTAATGATATTCGCCGAGCGATTTCGCAAGCCATTAATCGTGAACGAATTGTAAGTCGTATTTATCATCACACGGCTACGGTGGCGAATAATATTATTCCAAGTGTTTCTTGGGCCTCTGTGGTAAATACGCCGGATTATGCTTATGGTTATCAGCCGAAAAAAGCGAAAGAAATATTAGCGCCATTGAAATTAACTTTAAATTTATGGGTTTTAAATGAGGAGCGAGTTTATAATCCTTCACCAATAAAAATGGCAGAGTTAATTGAAACAGATTTAGAGTCCGTCGGGGTGAAGGTGAATGTTCGCTATATTACGCGAACCTATTTGAGTCAAAATCTGGCACAAGGAAGTGCGAATTATGATCTTATTTTAACGGGGTGGATTGCGGGGAATTTAGATCCTGACAGTTTTATGCGCCCAATTTTAGGTTGTGGCACTCAATCGGAAATGAGTAATTTATCTCATTGGTGTTACGAACCTTTTGAAAATGCGATGGATCAAGCGATTAATTCGGAACATTTAAGAACACGTATTCGAGATTATAATATTGCACAAGAAATTGCTTTGGTTGAATTACCTATTTTGCCGATTGCCAACGTAAAAAGAATTCTATTAACCAATAGTCGTGTGAAAGGATTAAAATTGACACCTTTTGGCAATTTACATTTTTCTGAACTTTCATTAAAAAAAGGATTTAGGTAATGGTTGTATTATTTATTAGACGTTGTATTTTAATTTTAGTGACCCTATGTATGTTAACGGTCATTAGTTATGCCATTCTTTTAAAAGATCCTTTAAATGCTATCTTTTCTGAGCCTTACTTTTATTCAGGTTACTTCGGTTATATTCATAATTTATTACGAGGGGATTTAGGCATCAGTTATCAAGGTGGTGAAGAACTTTCGCGAGTTATTTTAGCCGTATTACCGCCAACATTAGAGCTTTGTTTTACGTCGATGTTACTGGCAGTATTATTTGGTATCCCGCTAGGATTTTTAGGTTCTATTACACAAAAAAGCTGGTTAAATAAAACGATTAATGGTCTTTCTTTAATTGGGCTTTCTATTCCTATTTTTTGGCTTGCCCCAATTTTATTATATGTATCAGCAACTCATGGCTGGGAAATTTCAGCTATTGGGCAATATAATTTATTATATGAGATTAAGTTTATTACAGGATTCCCGTTAATCGATGTTTGGTTTGTGAATGAACCTTATCGTTTAAAAATAATTCAAAATGTATTGCAGCATCTTGCTTTACCAACATTAGTATTAGCTATTTTACCAACAATGGAAGTTGCACGTTTTATTCAACAACGTACGCAATTTCTTTTAACTCAAAATTATATTCAAATTGCCCTTTCTCGTGGTGGTTCGCGTTTTTATATTTTACGTAAATATATTTTGCGTAATAGTTTGCCGCAATTAGTGCCACAAAGTGCTCGTTTATTTACCTTGGTGATTACGCAATGTATGTTAATTGAAGGGACTTTTGGTTGGCCTGGTATTGGTCGTTGGTTAATCGAAGCTGTAAGATTGCAAGATTATAATGCGATTTCAGCCGGGGTGATGGCGATTGGTTTATGTATTTTATTGGCTAATATATTCGCTCAATTGCTTGCATTTTTATTAGATCCATTACATAAGAAGGGTTGGTATGTTAAATAATTCCCCGCAATCTTTTCGTCACACTAAAGAACTTCGTCAAATTTGGTTGCTTTTTTATCAAGATAAAATTGCTTTATATAGTTTTTATTTATTTATGGCGTTGATCTTTACTGCATTATTTTCACGTTATATTGCGCCTTATTCCGTAAACCAGCAATTTATTGGTTTTGAATTATTACCACCATCATGGGTTAATGAAGGGAAAATTGCATTTTTCTTTGGTACAGATGATCTTGGTAGAGATATTTTTAGCCGTTTAATTGTTGGGACGAGTTATACATTAGGTGGAGCATTAATTGTCGGATTGGCTACTGCTATTTTAGGTGGGGTATTTGGGATTTTAGCGGGGCTTTCACATGGTATTCGTTCTAAAATTTTAGGCCACTTTTTTGATAGCTTTATTTCAATTCCAACTTTATTAACCGCGATTATTATTGCCACGTTAATGGAACCAAGTTTAGTCAATGCGATGTTGGCCATCACGTTGGCTTTGTTGCCTTATTTTATTCATGAAATATCTCAAGGCGTACGTCAAACCTTAAAGAAAAATTATGTTTTAATGTTGCGTTTAGATGGGGCAAGCCATTGGCAATTACTAAAACTCTGTATTATTCCAAATATTACCGTGTTATATATTCGAGAAATAAGTAAAGCCTTTGTCATTGCTATTGTGGATATTGCCGCATTAAGTTTTATTTCTTTAGGGGCTCAACCGCCATTACCAGAATGGGGATTATTAATTAAAGACTCTTTAGACTTAATTTATCTTTCACCTTGGGCGGTGATTTTACCCGGTTTAGCAATTTTAATGAGTATTATGCTTTGGCTATTATTTACCAATGGACTTTGTCGTGCCATTGAGCGTTATTATGATTAGAGGTAGGACATGGCATTATTAGATATTAGAAACCTTTGTATTGAAGTTCCTACCGTTAATGGATATGTAAAAATTTTAGATAATGTCAATTTAACATTATCAGAGCAAGAAGTTTGTGGGTTGGTAGGTGAGTCTGGTTCAGGTAAAAGTTTACTTGCAAAAGTCATTTGTAATGAAGGCCATAAAAATTGGAAAATTCGAGCAGATCGTTTTCGTTTTAACGATGTGGAATTATTAAAATTAAGTCCTAGTAAAAGACGTAAAATTGTGGGCCAATCTATTTCTATGGTTTCACAGGAATCTTTAACCGCGTTTGATCCGACGAAAAAAATAGGCGTACAGCTGAAGGAGTCGATTCCAGGCTGGACTTTTAAAGGTAAATGGTGGCAATGGTTCGGTTGGCGTCGAAGACGAGTGATTGAGTTATTACACCGTGTTGGGATTCAAGATCATAAAGATATTATGCATAGTTATCCTCATGAGATCACGGAAGGTGAAAGACAAAAAGTGATGGTGGCGTTAGCGGTAGCTAACCAACCTCGACTATTGGTTGCTGATGAGCCAACGAAATCTTTAGAATCTATTACAACAGTTCAAATTTTTCGTTTATTGATTAGTATGAATAAAAATCAAGGTACGACAATTTTATTAGTGAGTAATGATATTAATGGGATTAAGGAATATTGTGATACTTTTTCGATTTTATATTGTGGTCAAAATATTGAGTCAGGGCCAAAAGAAAATTTATTAAAAAACCCTTATCATCCTTATACTAAGGCATTATTGTATTCAATGCCGGATTTTAGCCAACCTATTCCACCGAAAAGTTATTTAGGGACATTAAAAGGGTCAGTCCCTATGTTAACTCAATTACCATTGGGATGTCGTTTAGGGGCTCGTTGCCCATTTTCACAAAAACAATGTATTGTAAAACCAAGACCAAGAAGAATTAAACAGCAAGTTTATTCTTGTCATTTTCCATTAAATTTACATCAAAGCCAAAAACAAAATATGAATATTGAAACAGGGCCGTTGGTCGTGAGCGAGGTAGAGTAATGAATGCAGTTGATCCATTTACGCCATTATTAGAAGTTAAAAATTTAAGCAAAGCCTTTGCCAGTACCACCAGCTTATTTAATTTAGGTAGTTTTCAAGCGGTTAGGGATATTAATTTTAAATTAGAACAGCGAAAAACCTTAGCGATTATTGGTAAAAATGGCTCAGGAAAATCCACGGTGGCTAAAATGGTGGTGGGGATTATGCGTCCGAATACTGGTACCATTTTATTTAAAGGGAGACCGTTAAGTTATGGGGATTATAAATTTCGCTCTAAACATATTCGAATGGTGTTTCAAGATCCTAACTCTGCCTTTAATCCAAGGCTCAATGTAGGGCAAATTTTGGATACCCCGTTACAAATTCGTGGTAATTTAAGCCAAGAGGAACGCAATCAAAAAATTGCGGCCACGTTACGCTTAGTGGGGCTTTACCCCGATCATGCTAATTTGCTGATTCGCACAATGTCCGTTAGCCAAAAACAACGTATTGCTTTGGCCCGAGCCTTAATTTTAGAGCCTGAGATTATTATTATTGATGATGCTTTAGCTTCCCTTGATGCCACAGTAAAAATTCAAATGATGAATTTATTATTACGCATTCAACGAAAATTAAATATTGCTTATTTGTATATAGGGCAAAATTTAGGAATTATTAAACATATTGCTGATGATGTGATGGTGATGGATAACGGTAAGATGGTGGAATACGGTGCGACAAAAACGCTATTCACCCAGCCTCAAAGTGATGTAACCAAACGTTTAGTGGAAAGTAATTTTGGACGGATATTAACGGAAGATTGTTGGTATCAAGTAGATAGTTTAGATAGTTAAATTTCGCATTTTAATAGGTTTTGATTTTTTTTAAAACTTTAATAAATAAAAATCATTATCATTTTTGATTTGGATCAGTATAATTAGATTGCAAGTAAAAATATAGGCAATTTTTATTTTTATTTTGAAGTTGTAAAAGTATCTTTTCACTCAAAAATGGAGATTTAAAAATGTTAAATTTTATTATCAAACTAAGAAATTTAATTTTACGAGCGTTATATAAAAGTATTAAACCATTAATTTTCTTAATGAAACCAGAAAAAGCCCATGATGTATTCAAAGCTGTTGGTATTACTTTAGGTTCTAATCCTATCACTTTATTCTTAACCTCCCTTCTCTTTGGCTATCGTAACCCCGCATTAAAAACTACCGTTGATGGTGTCACATATTTATCTCCTGTTGGTTTGTCTGCAGGTTTTGATAAAGATGGTGAATTAACTAAAATCTATCCAAGAATGGGCTTCGGTTTGGCTGAATTAGGCTCCTTTACCGGTGAAGTTTGTCCAGGAAACCCAGGGGCAGGGAATCGTTTATTCCGTCTTAAAAAATCAAAATCCATTTTAGTTTGGTACGGCTTAAATAACCAAGGAGCCGACAAAATTTCAAAAAGATTAAAAGGGGTAGATTTTGGCAAATTGCGTGTGGGAATTAGTGCGGCTAAATCTAATTTAACGCCTTGCTTTGTATTGGAACAATCCGTTGCTGACTATGTAAAAACAATGCAAGCTTTTAAAGATATTGGTGATTACTATACGTTAAATATTAGCTGTCCAAATACTCAAGATGGCGAACCTTTTGTGATTAAAGAAAACTTAGATGCCTTGTTAACCGCCGCCAATGAAAACCGCGTAGAAGGTAAGCCAATTTATGTGAAATTAGCGGCAGATTTAACCATTGAGGAAATTAATATTATTGTTGATGGTTGTGTGGAGCATGGAATTGATGGCGTAGTATTAACAAATTTAGCTAAGCCTGAATTTAATAAAGAGTTTATTAAAGAAGAATTAACCTTCCATAAAGGCGGATTAAGTGGTATGCCGTTACAGCGTATTGCCACAGATGTTGTGCGCCACGTTTATCGCAGAACACGCGGTAAATTAACGATTATTGGCGTAGGCGGCATTTTTACTGCACAAGATGCCTATGAAAAAATTACCTCAGGTGCAAGCCTTGTACAAATGATTACCACAATGGTATTCGATGGGCCACAGAATATTAGTGAAATTAATCGTGGGTTAGTGAAATTACTGAAAAAAGATGGGTTTAATAATATTTCTGAAGCCGTTGGTTCTCGTAATCCATTGCCAACATTAGAAGAAGTTGCCGTCCAAGAAGCGGCAATGAAAGATATTTTAAGAAAAAAACAACCTGAAACAGTTTAGCTGATTTTATGAGAATGGTGACAGATAATCACCATTCTTTTTTGTCCTTTAAATCTTACTTAAAATATTAAGTTAGCTTTTGCATTTTGTGGCGTAAAAATGGCTGGACTAAATCTGCCAGTTTTTCTCCTTTGGGGAAAATAAGCGTTGGGGCAATATCAAATAAAGGAATTAAAACAAATTCTCGATTATGCATATCATAATGGGGGATTGTAAGAATTTCCGATTGAATTTTTTGCTTATCATAAAGCAGAATATCAAGATCTAAAGTACGTTCTCCCCAGTGGCGTAAACGCTGGCGGCCTTGTTGTTGTTCAATTTTTTGTAATTGTTTTAATAACTCAAAAGGGTCTAGTTGAGTATCTAGGCAAGCAACAGCATTAATAAAGTCAGGTTGATCTTGAGGGCCAAGAGGTTGGCTTTGATAAAAAGGACTTATGGCCACAACAGTGGTTGTGGCGATATTATTTAATGCTTCAACTGCTTGCTGTAGTTGCTGTAGAGGCGCATTAAGGTTACTACCTAATGCAATATAAGCTTTATGCATCATGATGCTTATTGGCCTTTTTTTGAGACTTATTATTGGTCGTATTTTTCGTATTCTTTGCGTTATTGCGTGAGCGGCGACGACGATTACGATAATAAGATTGCTTTTTCTTCGGATGTTTATCTTTTATGGTATTTAATAAACTTTCTCGTTGACTGTTACTGCTTTGTTGATATTCATACCACCAAGTTGTCAGTTCAATTGCCTCACCACCTTCAATCTCTGCTCGCATAGCGAGTAAGTCGTAAGCCGCACGGAATTTACTATGTTCAAAAGTACGTTGTGGCTGATGACCTTGACGTTTAAAGAATTGTAATTGTAAGAACCAAATATCACGAATGACAGCAGTATGACGACGAGGAACGGAAAGACGTAAACATAAAGCCGCTAATAATTCATTTCCAGCTAATGCATAAGCATCATGGTTATTTAAACCACCTTCATTTTTTAAGATTTCGACTTTTTCTCTTAATGGATACCAAAAAAATGCCGCAAATAAAAATGCAGGATTAATACTTAAGTGATCACTAATACGTTCATCAGTAGATTTTAATGCCGTTAAAATCATTTTTTCCGTATAGTTATCAGCACTTTGGGTAAAGAAAGGCATTAAGGCAGGGAAAAGTTGTGCAAATAAATTGTATTTGCGTAATAGCTGGTAAGTTTTTACACCATATCCGGATTGTAATAATTTTAAACTTTCATCAAAAAGGCGAGCACTTGGAATATTTTTTAGTAGTGGTGCTAATTGTTTAATTGGTTCTTCAGTGGCGTGATCTAGGAACATATCAAGTTTAGCCATAAAGCGAATAGCACGCAGCATACGAACAGGATCTTCTTTATAGCGAGTTTGAGGATCGCCAATTAATCGTAATTTCCCCGCTTTTAAATCAGCAAGACCATCAAAAAAATCATAAATTTTATTATTTTTAGGATCATAGTAGAAGGCATTAACGGTAAAATCTCGGCGTTGAGCATCTTCTTCTAAAGTTCCATAAACATTATCACGGAGTAACATTCCAGCACGACTTTGCTTAGACTGGTTATCGTTATGATTTTCTTCATGATTAGCTCGGAAAGTAGCCACTTCGATAAAGTTACGGCCATACATAATATGAGCTAAACGGAAACGACGGCCAACTAAACGACATTGGCGACCAAATAATTCTTGAACCTGTTCAGGAGAAGCGTTGGTTGATACATCAAAATCTTTAGGATCTTTACCTAAAAGGAGATCACGTAAACATCCACCAACAATATAAGCTTCATAACCGTTGCGTTGTAATTTCTCAACAATTTGTAATGCATGTTTATGAATATGCTTAGGTAAAATGCCGTATTTATGGGCATCAATGCCTTTTCTATTACAATGAGTAATGTTTGTATCGTTGACTGGATGAGTAGAATTTGTGTTTTCTTTCAATGAATTTTTAACTATGGAACCTGAACGAGTAGTTTTTACTTTACTGTTTTTTTCAGGTTTATTTTTCTTCCATAGATTTTTAATAAAAGTAAAAATAATAAGCTCCGAATATTTTAAATAAAATCTAGCACAATTAAGCACGACAAATGGCGCGTAAAAACGCACCATTTTATAAGTTTAAAAGCAAAAGATAAAGCCTTAGCCGATCATTTGTTTTTCGCGGATTTCTGCTAGGGTTTTACAGTCGATACAAAGATCAGCTGTTGGACGAGCTTCAAGACGGCGAATACCAATTTCTGTACCGCAAGTATCACAGTAACCAAAATCTTCTGTTTCTAGTTTCTTTAATGTATGTTCAATTTTTTTCATTAATTTACGTTCACGATCACGTGTACGTAATTCTAAACTGAACTCTTCTTCTTGGGTAGCACGATCAGCAGGATCTGGGAAGTTGGCAGCTTCATCTTGCATACGATCAACAGTACGATTTGTTTCTTCACAAATTTGATCATGCCAAGCTTGAAGAATTTTTCTAAAATGAAGGATTTGTTCTTCGTTCATATATTCTTCATTTTTAGCTTCTTTATATGGTGCTACACCCGCGAGGGCCAGTAAACTTAAAGATGATTTAGACATAGTTACTCCTAATAATTAGTCTTGTCTTAATAAATCAAAATACCGAAAATTAGTTGAAAAAGAGAAATAAACTAATCAATAAAAATAGGTTAATTTTGAGGGCGCTATAAATATCAGAACTTTGGGAAATAAGCAAACAAAATTAGTATATTTTTTCGTCTTATAGAAAATAAATTGCTATTTTGAGATCTAGCTCGCGAAAAAGCGGTATAAAAAGTGACGATAAAGGTAATTTTTTAGACAGTAAGGAATCTGCAGGTTATTTGAGAATTATACTAAAAATGGGTGAATATCGTATTACTTTCAATCACATATCTGCTCTTATTTTTATAAGTAGCTTAAGCCTATTAATTTTTCCTGAAAACGTCTTAATTGATGTTAAGCAAATTATTTTTATATTAGGTGTTTTATTACTTTTTCTTTTTTTATGTCAGCGTTTTCAGTGGAAACTTGCAAAATATTTTATTAAGTTACTGATGTTATTATTTTGTTTTCTCTTTTTTTTTCATAGTTATGCTTTAATGTATTTAATGCAAGCTAAGCAAATTTCACAATATTCATCCCCCGTGACTTTTCCCGTTGAGATTACGAAAATTTTAAAGCAACAAGAATATCAACGCGTCATTGCAAGAGGGCAGTTGTTACCTCCCCCTACTTTTCCTTCTTCTTTGTTTTATCCAAAGAAACAATACTTTTATTTAAATTGGCCGAAGGATATTGTGGTTAAAACAGGGCAAACATGGCAAATAGAAGTGAAATTAAAAGCGATATCATCTCGTTTAAATATCGGCGGTTTTGACCGCCAAAAATGGCTATACGCCCAAAGAATTATTGCTGATGGCAAAGTGAAGAGGGCAAAATTAATCAGTGAAGATTTTTCATGGCGACAGCAAAAATTAAACCTAGCAAGAGAACAAACTGAAAATTTACCTATGGGGGGGTTATTGCTCGCCTTAGGATTTGGCGAAAGGGCTTGGTTATCTGCACAAATTTGGCGTGTTTATCAGCAAAGTAATACCTCTCATTTAATTGCTATATCTGGCTTACATATAGGATTAGCAATGTTAATGGGGTTTGTTTTGGCACGCTTTATTCAAGGGGTTATGCCAACAAGATGGATAGAACCAAATTTGCCATTATTTAGCGGTTTATGTTTTGCTTTTTTTTATGCTTGGTTAGCGGGATTTAACATTCCAACTTTAAGGGCTTTTTTGGCTGTATTTGTTGTAGTTTTAATTAAATTAAAACGTTATCACTGTAGTAACTGGCAACTTTTATTATGGATAGCTGCTTTGATTTTACTTTTTGATCCTTTGGCAATGTTGTCTCATAGCTTTTGGCTATCTTTCGGGGCTGTGTCGAGTTTATTAATATGGTATCAATTTGTACCATTATCCTTATTTTTATATAAAGGGGAGCCATTAAGTAAAGGAAAGTGGCGTTATTTATGGGGGATTATCCATTTACAAATTGGTTTATTTTGGCTTTTTACGCCGATTCAATTATTTTTGTTTAATGGATTTTCTTTATTAGGATTTGAGGCTAATTTAATTGCCGTGCCTTTTTTTAGCTTTATTTTAGTACCTTGCGTATTGTGGGCAAGCATAACTAATGGTGCTTTATATGGTTGGCAAATAGCGAATACTTTAGCCCAGTGGATACATAATAAATTAATCCCTTTTAGCCAATATTGGGAATCCGTTTCTTTATCACACTCTTATTTTTTTAGTTTTCTTTTATTATTTACATTTCTTATTTTTGTTCTCTTTTTACAAACCACAGGAAGAAAAAGAGAACAAAAGAATAAAACTCAACAAAGGATGAAAAACTGGTTGTCTCACTATCAAAAGCAAAAGTTATGGCGTATTGGTCATTATTATCCATTAGCAAAATTAAAAATAAGAGTCTTGAGCTTATCCCTTAGCTTTTTATTCGCGCTTTATTTTCTTACTTACTTAAATATATTACAAAGCCAATCTGTATGGCGTTTATCTATGCTTGATGTGGGGCAGGGGTTAGCCATTCTTATTAGTAAAAATCAGAAAGGCATTTTATATGATACAGGAATTGCTTGGCGCGGTGGCAGTATGGCGCAATTAGAAATTATGCCCTATATGGATCGTCAAGGTTTACAACTAGAACAAATTATTTTAAGCCATGATGATTATGATCATTCCGGCGGAGTGCGTGATTTATTAAATGCTCACCCAAATATTAAATTAATGCAAAGTTCTTACAAAAATTATGCTTGGGAAAATATACAGCCAAAAAAATCCTTTTGTCAAAAAGGGAAAACTTGGCATTGGCAAGGATTAAGCTTTGAAGTGTTATGGCCGGAAAAAATAGTCAATCGAGCGAAGAATGAAGAATCCTGTGTATTACTTATTAGTGATGGGCAACATCAAGTGTTATTAATGGGGGATGCGGGAATTAAGGTAGAAAGAAAAATTATACACCAATTAGGCCATATTGATATTTTACAAGTGGGGCATCATGGTAGTCGCACCGCGTCAAGCCTGGCTTTTTTACAAAAAATTAAACCTAAAATTGCGTTAATTTCAGTAGGCAGATGGAATCCTTGGAATTTACCCAATGAAAAAGTATTAGCAAATTTTAAACAGGTAAAAAGCCAAATTTATAGTAGCCGAGAGGTGGGGCAAACCTTGCTTGAGATTTCTGCAAAAGGGATTCAAATCCAAGTAGGGAGAGGAAATAAGCCACCATGGTATCGTGCTTTAGTTGGAGAAAAGCGTAAATCAGAGTACAATAAGCCGTTTTTTTATTTATAGAATATGGATTATGCAAGATAAAGATCTTTCCACCTTACAAACATTTAAGCGTTTATGGCCCACAATTGCCCCTTTTAAATGGGGATTAGTTGTTTCCGCCATCGCTTTAGTTCTTAATGCCGTAGCGGATGCGAGTTTAATTCAAATGCTTAAACCATTATTAGATGATGGTTTTGGTAAAGCTGATGTTGATTTTTTACGTTTAATGTCAGTGGTTGTTGTTATTCTAATTGCTTGCCGAGGATTATCTAACTTTATTTCAACTTATTGTTTGGCTTGGGTTTCCGGTAAGGTTGTGATGGTAATGCGACGCCGTTTATTCCATCATTTAATGTATATGCCTGTGAGCTTTTTTGACCAAAACTCTACTGGGAAATTACTTTCTCGAATTACCTATGATAGTGAACAGGTGGCTAATTCAGCATCTGGTGCTTTAACGACCATTGTAAGAGAAACGGTATATGTTTGCTCTTTATTAGGGGTGATGTTCTTTACGAGTTGGCGTTTATCTTTGGTTCTTTTTGTTATTGGCCCAATTATTGCTGTTTTAATCGGTATTATTTCCAAGCGTTTCCGTAAACTTGGGAAAAATATGCAAAATTCAATGGGACAGTTAACTGCAACATCTGAACAAATGCTGAAAGGCCATCGAGTGGTATTATCTTTTGGGGGGCAGAAAGTTGAAGAAGAACGCTTTAATCATGTGAGTAATGATATGCGTCGTAAAGGAATGAAAGTAATGTTAGTTGAAGCAATTTCTAATCCTATCGTACAAATTATTGCGTCTTTTGCTCTCGCGGCTGTTTTATTCCTTGCCACATTGCCTGAAATTATGTCGCAAAATTTAACGGCCGGCTCCTTTACTGTTGTATTCTCTTCTATGTTAGCAATGATGCGACCATTAAAATCATTAACGAATGTAAATGCACAATTCCAACGTGGAATGGCGGCTTGTCAAACATTGTTCTCTATTTTAGATTTACCAATAGAACAAGATCAAGGGACGTATGAAGCAGAAAAAGTACATGGTGAATTAGAGTTTAAACATGTGACATTCCATTATCATAACAAGGAAACTCCGGCGTTAGACGATATTTCTTTTAAAGTTCCGCAAGGGAAAACGGTGGCCTTAGTGGGGCATTCTGGTTCTGGTAAATCTACAATTGCCAATTTAGTGACGCGTTTTTATGATGTAAAATTTGGTGACATAACCTTAGATGGCGTAAGTGTCTTAGATTACCGTTTGGCTAATTTACGTGATAATTGTGCAGTGGTTTCACAACAAGTGCATTTATTTGATGACACTATTGCGAACAATATTGCCTATGCCACGGCGGGTAAATATAGCCGTGAAGAAATTATAAAAGCCGCTGAAGCAGCACATGCCATGGAATTTATTAATAAATTAGAAAATGGTTTAGATACTGTTATCGGGGAAAATGGAATGAGTTTATCTGGAGGCCAACGCCAACGTTTAGCCATTGCTCGTGCTTTATTACGTGATGCACCGGTATTAATTTTAGATGAAGCAACCTCCGCACTCGATACCGAATCAGAACGTGCTATTCAGGCAGCTTTAGATGATTTACGTAAAGAGCGTACAGTATTAGTGATTGCTCACCGATTATCTACCATTGAGCAAGCAGATGAAATTTTAGTGATGGATCATGGTCGTATTATTGAGCGAGGCACTCACCAGGAGTTATTAGCTTTAAATGGTCGTTATAAACAATTATATGATATGCAGTTTAGCCATTAATGGTTAAGGAGATATTGTGGATTTTTGGTATCAAACAAGCTTTAAAGATAAATGTCTTATGGCTTTGCTTTGGCCTTTTTCATGTTTATTTGGATTAATTAGCGCCTTAAGACGTTTATTATTGCAAAAAAATATTTTGCCATCTTATCGTGCACCTATTCCGGTAGTGGTGGTTGGGAATTTATCTGTTGGGGGGAATGGCAAAACCCCCGTTACTATTTGGTTAGTGCAATATTTACAATTACAAGGGATTAAAGCAGGGGTGATTTCTCGTGGTTATGGCAGCCGTTCTCGTTATTACCCTCGTTTGGTAAATATTGCCGATAATCCTGTTGAGGTGGGGGATGAACCTTTACTGATTAAACAGCGTACCAATGCGCCAGTATGTATTGGTGCAAATCGCCAACAAGCCATTGAATTACTTTTAAAAGAACAGGGTTGTCGTGTAATTATTAGTGATGATGGTCTTCAGCATTACCCATTACAGCGAGATTTTGAAATTGTGGTAGTGGATGGTAAACGTGGTTTTGGCAATGGGAAATTATTACCAGCAGGCCCTTTACGCGAAAGCATTAAAAGATTGGAAACCGTTGATTTAATTATTGAAAATGGGGATAGTGGGGAATATAGTGAAACCCTGATGCATTTAGAAGCCAAAGATGCAGTGAATTTAGTTTCAGGCGAACGAATTCCATTAACCACCTTTAGTCGCCAATCTATTAATGCTATGGCAGGAATTGGCTACCCACAACGTTTCTTTTCAATGTTGGAAGGTTTTGGTTTAACCTTAAATAAGCAACAGGCCTTTGCTGATCATCAAGAGTTTAAGCCTCAATCTTTTGCCTTATTTGATGATGCTAAGCCGTTATTAATGACTGAAAAAGATGCGGTTAAATGCCGAGCTTTTGCTCAGTCAAATTGGTGGTATGTCCCTATTGATGCAGAAATTGATGGTGGGAAATTAGATGCTTTTCTTACCGCTTTATTACATAAAATGAGAGAACAATAAAATGAATCATATGTTATTAAATATGCTAGCTTGCCCAAATTGCCACGGTACTTTAATTGGCAAAAATAACAGTTTAATTTGTGAGAAAGAACAGCTAGTGTATCCCATTGTGAATGGTATCGCAGTGTTATTACCTGAATCAGGTAAAGCTATTCAACCGGAAGAATTAACCCAATCTTAATTAATGATTTAGACAAAAGGAAAGGATGAATGAGAGCACTGCATTTTACTGTTGTGATCCCCGCCCGTTTTGCTTCAAGTCGTTTACCTGGTAAACCTTTAGCAGAAATTGCTGGCAAACCAATGATTTACCATACTTGGAAACAAGCAAAACAAGCGGGAGCAACCCGTGTGGTCGTGGCCACAGATAATCACGAGGTGGAGCAAGCGGTATTAGCTTTTGGTGGCGAAGTTTGTATGACCTCTGCAAAACATAATTCAGGAACAGAGCGTTTAGCGGAAGTTGTTGATAAATTACAATTAGCGAATGATGAAATCATTGTAAATGTACAAGGGGATGAACCTTTAATTCCCCCGGAAATCATTTATCAAGTCGCACAAAATCTTGCCCAAAATTCGGTAAAAATGGCAACTCTTGGTGTTGCACTAGAAAGTGAAGAAGAGCTTTTTAATCCAAATGTAGTAAAAGTGGTGGCGGATAAAAATGGCCATGCTATGTATTTTTCCCGTGCGCCAATTCCTTGGAATCGAGATAAATTTGCTGCGAAAGAAGCGTTATTAGTAACAGAGTTAAAAACCCATTATTTACGCCATATTGGACTTTATGCTTATCGCGCAGGTTTTATTAAACAATATGTCAGTTGGCAACCAACAGCCTTAGAACAAATTGAAAGTTTAGAGCAATTACGAGTGTTGTGGAACGGAGAAGCAATTCATATTGAATTAGCAAAATCAACGCCAGCTGTTGGTGTGGATACAGCAGAAGATCTGGCTAAAGTTCGTCAAATTTTAGAAAAATAATTATTGTTTTAATGAAAAAAGCCTTTGATGCGAAAGCCTTTCTCGCCGATGTAAGTCATCAACCCGGTGTTTATCGGATGTTTGATGAGAAAGGCGTTGTTATTTATGTGGGTAAAGCGAAAGATCTGAAAAAACGCTTGGCCAGTTATTTTCGCTCTAATTTAAGCAGTAAAAAGACAGAGGCTTTAGTCAGTCAAATTGCTAAAATTGAAACCACTTTAACCTCTTCTGAAACAGAAGCCCTCTTATTAGAACAGAATTATATTAAAACCCTACAACCTCGTTATAATGTTTTATTACGAGACGATAAGTCTTATCCTTATATTTTATTAACCAAAGATCATCATCCCCGCTTAACCTCTCACCGTGGCGCCAAAAAAATTGCTGGGGAATATTTTGGTCCTTATCCTCACGCTAGCGCAGTACGAGAAACCCTTTCTTTAATGCAAAAACTTTTTCCGGTTCGTCAATGTGAAAATTCCGTATATGGTAATCGCTCTCGCCCTTGTTTACAGTATCAAATTGGGCGTTGTAGCGCCCCCTGTGTTGCCGGTTATGTATCTGATGAGGAATATGCACAGCAAGTTCATTATGCACGCCTTTTCCTACAAGGTAAAGATCAGCAAGTGTTGGATCATTTAATTCAGAAAATGGAACAAGCTAGTGAACAATTAGATTTTGAACAAGCCGCTAAGTTTCGAGATCAAATTCAAGCTGTTCGAGCGGTCATGGAAAAACAATTTGTATCCAACGAACGTTTAGATGATTTAGATATTATCGCCATTGCTTACCAACATGGTCTCGCTTGTGTACAGGTTTTATTTATTCGCCAAGGGAAAATATTGGGCAATCGAAGTTATTTTCCCAAAGTACCAGCTAATACGGATTTAACGGAATTAACCGAAACATTTCTAGGGCAATTTTATGTCGAACCTCATCAGGGGCGAACTATTCCTAATAATATTATTGTTAATCAGCCCTTAAAACAAAAAGCCCCATTGGAGTTACTGCTATCAGAAAAAGCAGGGCGTAAAGTGGTGATTCAAGATCGAACTATAGGTACTAAGAGTAAATATTTACAATTAGCACAACTTAACGCAGAGTCTGCTTTAGGTAATCGCTTAAAACAAAGTCATTTAATGCATAAACGTTATCAAGCATTAGAACGGTTGTTAAATATGGATAAAATCCAACGTATGGAATGTTTTGATATTAGTCACACCATGGGGGAGCAAACCATTGCTTCTTGTGTAGTGTTTAATGCGGAAGGTCCATTTAAAGCGGATTATCGTCGCTTTAATATTACTGGAATTACCGGAGGTGATGATTATGCCGCTATGGAGCAAGCCTTAGAAAAGCGTTATAACCGCCCTTTAGAAGCGGATAAAATTCCCGATATTATTTTTATTGATGGTGGCCATGGGCAATTAAATCGAGCTTTAGCAGTATTTGATCGTTTAGAGGTACCTTGGGATAAAAATAAGCCATTATTAATTGGAGTAGCTAAAGGGGTAGATCGTAAAGCAGGGCTAGAAACTTTAATTATTGGGCGAACAGGCCGAGAATTTCATTTGCCTAATGATGATTTAGCATTACATCTTATTCAATATATTCGTGATGAAAGTCATAATCACGCCATCACAGGACACCGTAAAAAACGCCAAAAAGCTTTTACTCAAAGTGGATTAGAAAGTATTCCAGGCGTTGGAGCGAAGCGTCGTCAAGCATTGTTAAAATATTTAGGGGGAATGCAAGGGGTAAAAAATGCCTCTGTGGATGAAATAGCTTCTGTTCCCGGTATTTCTAAAAATTTAGCCATTACAATTGTTGAAACTTTGCAACATTAAGCTGTGGATAAAATTGGGGATAAATAAATATTAAGTTGTAAATGCTTTTTGGAGTATCAAATAAAATCATTATTTATCAATTAGTTATATTCCACAAAGGGAGTGTTAAAAGAAATAAATAGCTGTGTATAACTTTGTTAAAATGATGTTATTTCAAACTTAAATCGTTGATAAAAAATGCATATTAAAGTGGATTTTGGGTTTTAGAGGTTATTCACAAGCTGAAGAATGTTATCCAACGATCCTGTGGATAACTATGTGCTTGAAAGATGAATAAAGAGTTAATAACGCTTATTTAATATTCCCTTCCATTTTTTAAATAATAAAAAATTCTTATTTTTCAAATGGATAAGATGTTTTTAAAAGGCTTATTACAGTGGGTAAAAATATAAAAAAAACGGGGTTATTTTTTAATCAAGTGTGATTTTGCTCACAAAAATTTAGTGATTATTTCTTTTTTAGCGATGATAAATATTTTTCCCAATTAAAAAATTGACCGGGGTCGATCTTTCTTCCTGGTGCGATATCACAATGCCCGACAATACGCTCATTGCTAATTTTAGGGTAAGCTTTTTGTATTGCTAGCGTAAGCTGTATTAAACTTTCGTACTGTTCTGGGGTAAAAGGCTGATTATTGCTACCTTCTAATTCAATGCCAATGGCAAAATCATTACATTTTTCTTTTCCTTGAAAGTTCGAAATGCCGGCATGCCAGGCACGATCATTAAAATTCACATATTGGGTTATTTCCCCTTTTCGATTAATTAAGCAATGAGCAGAAACGCGAATATGTGCAATCTCTTGAAAATAAGGGTGAGCGTTAGGATCTAATTTTCCTTGGAAAAAATCATCGATAAAGTTTTCTCCAAAAATTTCAGGGGGCAAACTAATATAGTGAATTACTAATAAAGAAATATCTTCTTGTTCTGGGCGAGAATCAAAATGTGGGGAAGGACATTGGCGAATATTTTGTAATTGTCCATTTTTAATATTTAAGTTTTGCATAATTATTTTTGCGATCTTTATCGTGAAAATTAAGGGGAGTTTTTTTCATTTGCGTAAGATTATTGCATGCTTTTGAGCGAAATGTCGATGTTATCCATAAATTTTATGAGTTTAAATTTTCTTAATAGGAGGTTTTTATGTTTGTCTCAATTCGCTCGAGAGCCTTTGGAAAAGGTTTTACCTTAATTGAATTAATGATTGTTATAGCTATTGTGGCGATTCTAGCTACTATCGCTATTCCTTCTTATCAAAACTATACCAAAAAAGCCGCCGCAACAGAGTTAGTAGAAGCGGCCGCACCTTATAAAGCTGAAGTGGAATTATGTATTTATAATACGGAAAACATTAGCCAATGTAACGCAGGTACAAATGGTATTCAAAATAATTTAGAAGACAAAGGTAGGGTAAAATCTATTCAAGTGTCATCAGGTATTATTAATGTTGAAGGGCAGGGGACTTTAAAAGATATTGGTTATAGTTTAACGCCTAAAGGCAATGGTCTTGATGGTATTTCGTGGCACATTGATTGTGGCGATAACAGCAATATTTTCCCTGCAAACTTTTGTTCAAGTAATGATAGCAATTAAAGGGTGTGGAATGCTATGTTTAATCAAAAAACAACTATTTTTGCCACGGCATTAAATGGCGACACCTTTGAAATACCAGATGAAATTTGGCAACGAAATAAACAGCAACAGGCAGTTTTATTACGTTATTTAGCCTTGCCATTGAAAGAAGATAGTACACATTTATGGCTTGCACTTGATGATTTAACGAATCTTGGTGCTTGTGAAATGTTCTCATTTTTAAGTGGTAAATTAATTGAACCCGTTTTATTGTCTAATCAACAATTAAAGTCTTTATTGCAACAATTATCGCCACAAATTCAAATTGAGGAAAATCAACAGTTAGAATATACCGCATTGAATTTAGAGGCGCAGGGAGGGGGAGCGGAAATAAAAGATGAACCCGTTATTCTGTTATTAGATCAAATTTTTGAAAATGCTTTAAAACAAAAAGCCTCTGATATTCACTTGGAGCCACATAAATATTGTTTACAGGTTCGATTTAGAATTGATGGGGTACTACAAAAACAACATGATATTGCACAGAACTTAAGTGCTAGAGTGATTTCTAGATTAAAGTTATTAGCAAAATTAGATATTAGTGAAACCCGTTTACCTCAAGATGGGCGCTTTCAGTTTCAGACAACTTTTTCAGATACCTTAGATTTCCGTCTTTCAACCTTACCCACTCATTTAGGGGAAAAAATTGTATTACGTTTACAACAAAATAAACCAATTCATAATGATTTTTTATCTTTAGGTATGACATTAGAGCAAAAACAAACTTTTGAACAAGCATTAACGCAACCGCAAGGTTTAATTTTGGTAACGGGGCCTACAGGAAGTGGAAAAAGTATTTCTTTATATTCCGCCTTAGATTGGTTAAATGATCAAAGTAAACATATTATGACGGCGGAAGATCCTATTGAAATTGAAATTGAAGGAATTATTCAAAGTCAAGTAAACCCACAAATAGGCTTAGATTTTAGTCGCTTATTACGGACTTTTTTACGTCAAGATCCCGATATTATTATGCTTGGAGAGATTCGAGATGAAGAAAGTGCGGTTATGGCTTTAAGAGCTGCCCAAACTGGCCATTTAGTGCTTTCGACTTTACATACCAATGATGCCCCCTCTGCTATTGCACGTTTATTACAGTTAGGCATTAAGCAATATGAAATCGATAATAGCTTATTGTTAGTGTTAGCACAGCGTTTATTACGTCGTTGTTGCCCTCGTTGTAAACAAAATAGAGTATCTCGTGAAGAGGTGGTACGTTGCGATTGTTACCAAGGCTATACTGGGCGAGTAGGTGTTTATCAATTTTTACAATATGTTGAAAAACAAGGATATGTGACAGATTTTAAATCTTTACGACAAAGTGCGTTACAAAAAGTGCAAGAAGGGATTACCGATTTACAGGAAGTTAATCGTGTTCTTGGTAAAGGGATATGATGGGGTAGGTGGGTCATAATGAAATTGAAAGTTTATTTTTGGCGTGCAATCAATCACTTAAAAGAACAACAAAAAGGCTCTTTAATTGCGGAAAATCAGCAACAGGCTCATCAAATATTATTACAGCGAGGTTTGCAAAATATTAAGTTACAGCGTAATTGGCAGTTTAGTTATAAGGTTAAGCAAACAGAAGTTTGTGCCTTGTTTACTCAATTATCAATTTTACTGAATGCCTCTCTTCCCTTAAAAAGTTGTTTGCAGTTACTATTGCAGGGTTGTACAAATATTTCTTTATATCAATGGTTACAAAATTTAATTGCTAGCCTTAATAGTGGTTTATCTTTTTCTCAAGCCTTAGAAAAGGAAGGAAAATATTTAACTTACCAAGAAATGCGCTTAATACTCGTGGGAGAAATGACCGGCCAACTTGCTTCATTATGTGAACAAATTGCAGCAAATAAAGAGCAGCAACTGCGCCTACAAAAGAAAATTCAAAAAATTTTATTATATCCTATGGTAGTTTTATCTATCTCATTGATTTTAACTGGATTATTATTGATTTTTATTGTGCCACAATTTGCGCAAATGTATGGTGATAATCAAACGAAATTACCGTTGTTTACACATATTTTGTTACAACTGTCTTCTTTTTTACAACATTATTTATGGCCTGTGATCGCTGTTTTATTTATTGTAATTTTTTTGGTGAGGTTTCAATATAAACATTCTAATAAATTTAAAATCCTATTACAGAAGATTATCCAGAAAATACCCCTTTTAAATCATATGAACCAATTGGGACGCTTAGTGAGCTTTTGTCGTAGTCTTGGCTTAATGTTGCAAGCGGGTATTCCTTTAAATCAAGCTTTAGCTACTTTTTTAGAACGGCGTACCAATGTTTCTGCACAAAAAATATGGCATAGGAAAAATTTAGCGAGTGATTGGCTATTACAGCAATATGTACAGCAAATGCTGCAAGGTATTGAGCAAGGTTTCCCTTTATCCGCAAATTTAAGTAGTCATTTATTTTCAGAACAAGATAAGCAAATGCTCCAAATAGGTGAAAGTAGTGGAAAACTGAGTATGATGCTTGAACATATTGCTAACTACCAACAGCAAAATTTAGATCATCAAATAGATTTACTTTCACAATTATTAGAACCTCTGTTAATGCTTATTATCGGGTTACTTATTGGTATGATTATGCTTGGAATGTATTTGCCAATCTTTAATATGGGGGCGTTAATTCAATGAGTTATTTGGCGCTTATCTTGCTGGCCATAGCTTTAGCAAGCTTGTCTTATTATTATATTGAGAATTTTATCCCAAAATTAGTGGCTGAAGTGTACCAGAATTTTAAAGAGATTTATCCTTCGCAAGTACCTTCTTATAGTATTAAGCAACAGCAGCAGTTAAGTTGTATAAAATCTAAATCTCAGCCTCCCATTTTTATATATCAGTTACTTTTTATTCTTGTTATTTTGAGCTTTTTCTTTATTACGCAGTGTTTCTGGTTAACATTTTGGTTAAGCTTATTTTTTGCTTTAACCTTAACTTTAGCAATTATTGATTATTTCTATCATTTTATTTCGCTGACTTTGTGTCAGCTTATTTTTGTTTTAACCTTGTTAGGAGATTATTGGCAAATTTTACCTTTTACCATAGAGCAAAGTGTTATTAATGGAGGCCTTGGTTTTCTTTGTTTTTATTTGTTTTATTGGATAAGTCGATGGTTTTATGGAAAAGAAGCACTAGGGCGGGGGGATTATTGGCTTGTATCTGCCTTATCAAGTTGCTGTTATATGGAACAGCTAAGCCTTTTTATTTTTATCGCCAGCGTATTTGGCGTGATTTTTTATCTTACACATTCTTATTTTTTTAATGCATTAAAAGAAATACCTTATGCCCCTTTTTTAGTGATAAGTGCTTATTTATTATTGTTTTTTAACTTGTTAATTACTTAAAAAATGTGCAAAATAGCCTTACTTTAAAAAATCCCCTTAATTTAGAGAAGAGGCGTATGAATTTTATTGTTGGATTAACAGGTGGTATTGGTAGTGGTAAAACGACCATTGCTAATTTATTTTTAGAGCTCGGCATTCCGATTGTTGATGCAGATATTGTGGCGCGTGAGGTTGTTGCCAAAGGCTCTAAAACCTTAGATAAAATTGCCGAGCATTTTGGTGCAAATATTTTATCTTCCAATGGTGAGTTAAATCGTTCGGCATTACGTTCTCTTGTTTTTCAAAATGAAGCAGAAAAAATTTGGCTTAATCAATTATTACATCCCGTTATTCGCCAAACTTGCCTTCAACAATTACAACAACATTACTCCTCTCCTTACATTTTATTTGTTGCCCCCCTTTTAATTGAAAATAATTTAATGTCACTTTGTGACAGGATTTTAGTAGTGGATGTAATGCCTGAAACTCAAATTAAGCGTGCTTTAGCAAGGGACGGATCCTCTGAAGTGGTGATTAAAAATATTATGGCTTCTCAAGTTAGTCGCCAACAGCGTTTAGCTGTGGCTACTGAGGTGATTAATAATGATCCTGAGTTAAAAGATAATATTGAGCATTTACGCAGTGAAGTGCTTAAATTACATCAGTTTTATTTAAATGCAGCGATGGTAAAAAATAAAAATTAAAGTACAAGGAAAGACAATATGAAACAAACGATTCGACATAAGCAGATCATTGATTTAGTAAAAGAGCAAGGGTATTTAAGTACGGAAGAATTAGTTAATTTATTAGGCGTCAGCCCGCAGACAATGCGACGAGATCTGAATGAGTTAGCGGAGAATAATTTAATTATTCGTTATCATGGTGGGGCGGCAGCCATCTCCCGTTCTATTAACAGTGATTACAATGAACGAAAAGAATTTTTTTCTACTGAGAAAAGAAAGCTCGCCCAACATGTGGCGAAATTAATCCCAAACGGTTCATCACTTTTTATTGATATTGGTACAACACCGGAAGCCATTGCTTATGCTTTATTGGAACATAAAGATCTTTGTATTGTGACGAATAATATTAATGCCGCCCATATTCTAATGAAAAATAAAACTTTTCAAATTACCATTGCAAGTGGATCGCTGCGTCAAGATGGGGGCGTTATTGGTGAATCAACAATTTCTTTTATTTCTCAATTTCGTTTAGATTACGGCATTTTAGGAATTAGTGCCATTGATTTAGATGGCTCATTATTAGATTTTGATTACCATGAAGTGCAAGTAAAACGAGCCATTATTGAAAATTCTCAAACCACAATTTTAGCGGTAGATCATTCAAAATTTAGTCGTAAAGCGATGGTGAGATTAGGTTCTTTGAGCGAAATCGAACATTTGTTAACAAATAAGAAACCACCCGCGGCAATTATAGAATTAATGAAAAAAAATAATTTATCTTTAGAGTTATGTAATACTTAATTTTATTAGTGATTTCAATGGTTTATTTTTGTTTGTTGTAATAAGTACAAAGTTTACTGTGAAATTTAGTTAGATATTAATAAATTAATATTTATTTAACAAAAAGAAAATAAGGAAAAGCAAGCACACAAAAATCTGTATGTTTTTTGTGTGTTTTTTTCTTATATGCTCAAATTTATGTGATTTTTATCACAAAAGAACGTTTCTTTGGTTGTTTATCTTTACTTTATACCATATTATTGCGCCGAGAATATTTATACTTTGAGGAATATGCAATGAAACGAAATGAACAATTGCAAAAAGCAAAAGCAGAACAAACTTGGGATGTTGTCGTAATTGGTGGCGGAGCAAGTGGTCTAGGTGTGGCAGTTGATGCTGCATCACGTGGTTATTCTACATTATTAGTAGAACGTATGGACTTTGCAAAAGGGACATCAAGCCGTAGTACAAAATTAGTACATGGTGGTGTTCGTTATTTAGCGCAAGGTAATGTTGCTTTGGTTCGTGAAGCATTACGTGAACGTGGCCGTTTAGCAAAAAATGCGCCTCACTTATTTAAAAGTGAAGCTTTTATTATTCCTGGTGAACAATGGTGGACAGCCTATTACTACACATTTGGTTTATGGTTATATGACCGTTTAGCAGGAAAATTAAGTATTGGTCATACTAAATACTTAAATAAGAAAAAAACAAATGATGAATTAGTTGGGGTTAAACCTGAAAAATTAAATAATGGCGTTTGCTATTATGATGGTCAATTTGATGATTCTCGTTTAGCGATTAACTTAGCTCAAACCGCAATTGAACAAGGTGCAACTGTTGTTAACTATTGTGAAGTTATTGGTTTAAATAAAGATGCGAATGGCAAAGTTTGTGGTGTTACATTAAAAGATAACTTAGATGGTGAAACTTTTGACGTTAAAGCAAAATGTGTCGTGAATGCAACAGGTGTTTTCACTAATGAAATCAATCGCTTAGATAATCCTAACGCAAAAGATAGCATTGTGCCTAGTCAAGGTATTCACTTGGTATTAGATCGTGAATTCTTACCTGGTGATTCTGCATTAATGGTACCAAAAACTTCAGATGGTCGCGTATTATTTGCCGTACCATGGCATGATAAATTAGTGGTTGGTACAACAGATACTTTAGTTAAAGATGCTGAATATGAACCAAAACCATTAGAACAAGAAGTTGACTTTATTCTAGCTACAGCGAAAGATTATTTAGTTAAAGCTCCAACAAAAGCAGATGTTCGTAGTGTATTTGCTGGTTTACGTCCTTTAGCCGCGCCTAAAGATGAAGGTAAGAGTACAAAAGAAGTATCTCGTAGCCATAAAGTTGAAGTAACTAAATCTGGTTTAATCGATATTATTGGTGGTAAATGGACAACTTACCGTCAAATGGCAGAAGATACAGTAGATGCCGCAATTGCTGCGCATATTTTACCTAAAAAAGAATGTAAAACTATTGATCTTCCTATTCATGGTCATCATCCTGCAGATATGCAAAATCATTTAGGTTATTACGGTAGCGATCGTAAATATATTGAAGAATTAGCGAAAGCAAATCCTAAATTAGCAGAAAAAATTCACCCAGATTATCCGTTCTTATATGCGGAAGTAATTTGGGCTGTAAGAGAAGAAATGGCGCAATCTGTTGAAGATGTGCTTGCTCGTCGAATTCGTTTCTTATTCCTTGATGCGAAAGCAACAAGTGAAGTAGCGGAAAATGTTGCTCAAGTCATGGCAGCAGAATTAAATAAAGACGATAAATGGGTTCAAGAACAAACAGCCTCTTTACGTGAGCTTTGTAAGCAGTACCATTTTTAATTTTAAATAATCAAGGGGGATATATCCCCCTTCTCTAACAACCTCCAGGAGTTTAAATGATTGGATTCTTAAAACCGGCACCACACATTGATCGATTAGGTGCAGATAAACAAGACCCTACATACCGTCGCTTACGTTGGCAAGTATTTATGGGAATTTTCTTCGGCTATGCCGCTTATTATTTCGTACGTAAAAACTTTGCCTTAGCAATGCCTGGCATGATTGAAGCTGGAATGTACACAAAAGCAGACCTTGGTTATGCATTATCTTTTGTTTCTATTGCCTATGGTATTTCTAAATTTATTATGGGTTCTGTATCTGACCGTTCAAATGCTCGTGCATTTTTAAGTCTTGGTTTATTCCTGTCAGGTGCAACAATGGTCGCATTAGGACTATTTCCTTGGGCATCTAGCTCAATTTATATCATTGCGTTTCTATTGTTCTTAAATGGTTGGTTCCAAGGTATGGGCTGGCCTCCATGTGGTCGTACAATGGTACATTGGTGGTCTAAAAAAGAACGTGGAACAATTGTTTCTGTTTGGAATACTGCTCATAATGTGGGTGGTGCTGTTCCTGCACTTCTTTTAATGCTTGCAACAAGTATTTATGCTAACCAACACGGTCTTCCATCTATTAATGATGTGTCTCAAGCAAATATCTGGCAAGAAGCACTTTATTACCCTGGTTTTGCAGCGATCATCGCGTCAATTCTTGTTTATATTGTTATGCGTGATACGCCACAATCTTGTGGTTTACCTTCAATTGAAGAATATAAAAATGATTACCCAGATGATTATGATGCTGAAAAAGATGAAAAAGAACTTCCAGCAAAAGAAATCTTTGTAAAATATGTCTTTAAAAACAAATTATTATGGTACATCGCAATTGCTAACGTATTTGTTTATTTAATTCGTTATGGTGTACTTGACTGGGCACCAACTTACTTAAAAGAAGTTCGTCACTTTAATATTGATAAATCATCAACAGCATATGCTTTATATGAAATTGCTGCCATCCCTGGGACGTTATTCTGTGGTTGGGTTTCAGATTACGTATTTAAAGCAAAACGTGGTTTAACTGGCTTCATCTTTATGGTGGCAACAACGGTAGCACTTTACATTTACTGGCAAGCAGAATCGCAAGATCTTGCTATGGCGATGATGGTTCTTGTTGGTTTCTTAATTTATGGTCCTGTAATGTTAATCGGCTTACATGCCCTTGAACTTGCACCTAAAAAAGCAGCAGGTACAGCTGCCGGTTTCACAGGATTATTTGGTTACTTAGGTGGTTCAGTTGCCGCGGGTGCGTTAATTGGTTGGGCATCAACTAAATATGGTTGGGACAGCGGATTCCATATTATGCTAGGTGGTTCGGTAATTGCTTGTTTATTATTGTTATTAACAATGATCCAAGAAAACAAACACCATGCTGAATTAGCAAAACAAAATTAAGATATAGGGTGAGCCTTTAAGGGCTTGCCCTTTTTTCAGGAAGTTATTGTTGTACAAGGATGTTGTAATAAAGATTTTTTAATTATTTAAGATAGTTAATAATTTTATTTTAGAATTGGTGAAGATGGCTTTTAAACTTGTTTTAAATGCACTTTCCCTACCGTTGTCGTAGTAGCTGTTATTCATAAACAGCATGACAGAGTATTTATAAACTCTATTTTATAAATGCAAACATTAAACATGGTTAATTAGGAGACTGTTATGACTGAGAAAAAATACGTTATCGCTTTAGACCAAGGCACAACGAGTTCTCGCGCATTATTACTTGATCACGATGCTAACGTAGTAGCTGTTACGCAACGTGAATTTACTCAAATTTATCCAAAAGCAGGTTGGGTTGAACACGACCCTATGGAAATTTGGGCAAGCCAAAGTTCAACTTTACACGAGGTTGTAGCGAAAGCAGATATTAAACCAGACACAATTGCAGCCATTGGTATTACTAACCAACGTGAAACTACAATTGTATGGGAAAAAGCAACAGGTAAACCAGTTTACAACGCGATTGTATGGCAATGTCGTCGAACAGCAGACATTACAGATAAATTAAAAGAAGATGGTCACGAAGACTATATTCGTAAAACAACAGGTTTAGTGGTTGACCCATATTTCTCAGGTTCAAAAATTAAATGGATCTTAGATAACGTCGAAGGTGCAAGAGAAAAAGCAGAACGTGGCGAATTACTTTTCGGTACAGTGGATACTTGGTTAGTGTGGAAATTAACTCAAGGACGCGTGCACGTAACAGATTACACAAATGCATCACGTACAATGTTATTTAACATTCACACTAAACAGTGGGATGACAAAATGTTGGAATTATTAGATATTCCACGTTCAATGTTACCTGAAGTGAAAAATTCTTCTGAAATTTATGGTCAAACCAATATCGGTGGTATGGGCGGTGTTCGTATTCCTGTTTCAGGTATTGCAGGTGACCAACAAGCCGCACTTTATGGTCATTTATGTGTAAATGCCGGTCAAGCAAAAAATACTTACGGTACAGGTTGCTTTATGTTAATGCATACAGGTGATAAAGCAGTTCAGTCTCATAATGGTCTATTAACTACTATTGCTTGTGCAGCAGATGGAAGCCCAGCTTATGCCTTAGAAGGTTCAATCTTTATGGCGGGTGCATCAATTCAATGGTTACGTGATGAGCTTCGTTTTATTCACGACAGTGCAGACAGTGAATATTTTGCACAAAAAGTGCCAGATTGTAATGGCGTTTATGTTGTTCCAGCCTTTACTGGTTTAGGTGCTCCTTACTGGGACCCATATGCACGTGGTGCGATTGTTGGTCTTTCTCGTGGTGCAAACCGTAATCACGTTGTCCGTGCAACTTTAGAATCTATTGCTTATCAAACTCGTGATGTTTTAGAAGCAATGGAACATGATTCAGATACAAAACTTCAAGCTTTACGTGTTGATGGTGGAGCTACTGCAAATAATTTCTTAATGCAGTTCCAAGCTGATATTTTAAATACCAAAGTTGAACGTCCAGAAGTAAAAGAAGTGACTGCATTAGGGGCAGCATATCTTGCAGGTCTTGCAACTGGTTTCTGGAAAAACCTTGATGAATTACAAGATAAAGCTAAAGTAGAACGTACTTTTGTACCAGATGCTGATGCTGAAAAACGTGATCGTCGCTATAAAGGTTGGAAAAAAGCGGTTAAACGCGCCTTACAATGGGAATTAGATGACGAAGAATAATCTTCAACATTAATTTTTAATATTATTATTTTGAAAGGTATTTGGGCTTGTTATTACGGTAACTTTAGCCTGAATACCTTATTTTTATTCTTTACACCTAAAAAAGATATTTTATTTTTTATTTAAAAAAATCTTTTTAGTCTATTATTAACACTTTTAATTGTGGAGAAAAATATGAAAGATGTTTTAGTTGTACCTTGTCCAACTTGTAAAAAGCCAGTTAAATGGCTACCAGAAAATGCTTATCGCCCATTTTGTAGTAAACGTTGTCAATTAATTGATTTAGGGGAATGGGCGGCAGAAGAAAAAGCAATTCCAAGTGAAAGTGCAGATTTTTCGATGAATCCAGAGTTTGGTGAAGATTGGCATTCATAATTTATACTTGTTTTGGGTTAAAATTAATTTAAAAAAATATAAATTAATTTTAAAACTACTAGAGTAACGGGAAAATTTTTGATAAAATTTTTCCCGTTTTTCATTTTATGGGAAACCTAGATTCGGGTGAAGGTAGCTGGAGAGTAGGGAATTAACCCTACGCCGACGAGGTAAAATCTTTCAGGCGCGAGAATTCGCAGGGACTGTTACTGGACGAACCCTTGGAGAGATCCAATGTGCATCGCACATATGGACGCCGAAGGCGCAAAGAAGCCATAAATATTGGTTTTTCAAACGCTCAGGCAAAAGGACAGGGGCAGAGACTATTCTTTAAGAGAAAGATAGGGATATCTTGCTTTTTTCGATCCTCTTTGCACTGCCTTGTAAGTTTTATTTTTTACGAGGAATCGCAATGTCATTACAATCATTTTTTGCTGCTATAGATAGCTTTATTTGGGGCCCTCCATTATTAATTTTATTGGCAGGAACAGGCCTTTACTTCACGTATCACCTTGGCTTTATTCAAATTATTCAATTACCAAGAGCATTATATTATTTATTTACCAAAGAACGCGGAGCCCAAAAAGGCGATGTTTCTGCTTTTGCAGCCCTTTGTACAGCCTTAGCTGCCACTATTGGAACGGGGAACATTGTTGGAGTTGCAACAGCGGTACAAGCGGGGGGACCTGGGTCTATTTTTTGGATGTGGATTGTGGCTTTTTTAGGAATGGCCACAAAATATGCGGAATGTTTATTGGCATTAAAATATCGTGTTCGAGATAAAAATGGCTTTATGGCCGGTGGCCCAATGTATTATATTGAGCGTGGCCTTGGTATTCGTTGGTTAGCCCGTACTTTTGCGGTATTTGGTATTTTGGTGGCTTTCTTTGGCATTGGTACTTTCCCACAAATGAATGCCATTACTCATGCCTTACATGATACTTTCCATGTGCCAATTATTGTCAGTGCTATTGTGGTAACAGCCTTAGTTGGAATGATTATTTTAGGTGGCGTTAAGCGTATTGCGAAAGTCACTTCTGTTGTCGTGCCTTTTATGGCAGTGGCTTATGTGGCGACCTCTGTCATCATTATATTATTAAATTGGCAAAAACTGCCGGCAGCTATCGGCTTAATTATTGATAGTGCCTTTAATCCACAAGCTGCTTTTGGTGGCGTTTTAGGTTATACCGTATTACAAACGATTCAGTCTGGCGTGGCTCGTGGGATTTTCTCAAATGAATCAGGATTAGGATCTGCCCCGATTGCGGCAGCTGCGGCACAAACCAAAGAGCCTGCTCGTCAGGGCTTAATTTCAATGACAGGTACTTTTTTAGATACCATTATTGTTTGCACAATGACAGGCATTGTATTGGTATTAACGGGGGCTTGGCAATCTTCTACATTAGAGGGGGCTGCGGTAACCAATTATGCTTTTTCGACTGGGTTAGGTAATAATATTGGCGCAACCATTGTGACTTCAGGTTTGCTCTTTTTTGCTTTTACGACCATTCTTGGGTGGTGCTACTATGGTGAACGTTGTTTTGTGTATTTAGTGGGAATTAAAGGTATAAAATTATATCGAACAGTATTTATTTTATTAGTGGCCAGTGGGGCATTTTTAGAATTAGATTTAATTTGGGTGATTGCGGATATTGTTAATGGTTTAATGGCCATTCCGAACCTAATTGCATTAATTGGATTACGTAAAGTTGTACTGGATGAAACGCGAGATTATTTTATGCGAATAAAGCAATTACATCGTGATCAAGATGATTTCGCTTAATTAAAAATATATTAAAAACAAAGGGTTGCGTATAATAATTGCGTAACCCTTTATTTTTAACATTCAAACATCATAACAATAATAATGAAAAAAAACAGAGATATTTTATTAAAATTCGACATTGATCATAGATTTGAAAATTTATTATTAAAAGCTTAGACAAAGACTTGCAAAGGTCAGTGGGAAAGTCTATTTTAAGTATAAAGATTAAGAATTAAAGAAGGTAATACAACGTAAGTATTATCAATACACTAAGAGGTAATAAATATGACAATTAATATCACTAGTAAACAAATGGACATCACTCCTGCAATTCGCGCTTATATTGAAGAACGAGTCGTGAAATTAGAAAAATGGAAAACTCAGTTGATAAATCCTCATTTTGTTCTTCATAAAGTACCTCAAGGATTTTCTGTCGAAGCTGGAATGGGTACGCCTTTTGGTGATTTATTTGCCACTGCAACAGCAGAAGATATGTATAAAGCGATTAATGAAGTTGAAGAAAAATTAGCACGCCAACTCAATAAATTACAACATAAAAGTGAATCATATCGTGCTGCGGAACGTTTAAAAGATTCCTTTGAAGGGAAATAATTTACCATAATAAATTAATCCTTATTTGATTGTAGCCCACCTAATATTTAGGTGGGTTTTTTATCTATTATTTTTTAGTTGTTTTCATAAAATATCTCAGTAGAATAGGGCGCTTAATGTAATTGTGGTTCGCAACCATCCCACATAAAAAAACTAGGAAATATAAATGAATATTGACAATCCAATAAATAACCGCAAAGCGGTTGTTATCTTTTCTGGTGGACAAGATTCCACTACCTGCCTTATTCAAGCCATTCAAAATTATGGCATTGAAAATGTTGAAGTGATTACTTTTGCCTATGGGCAACGCCATAATATTGAGTTAGAAAAAGCCCAATGGATAGCTCAAGATCTTGGGGTTAAGCAAACTTTAATTGATACCTCTGTGATCAAAGCCATTACGACCAACGCCTTAATGAGCGAGCAAGAAATTAAAGCGGAAAAAGATGGTATGCCTAATACTTTTGTTGACGGGCGTAATGCTTTGTTTTTACTGTATGCCGGAATTTACGCGAAGGGACAAGGTATTACCGATATTATTACAGGGGTGTGTGAAACAGATTTTAGCGGCTACCCAGATTGCCGAGATGTGTTTATTAAATCTATGAATGTCACTCTTAATCTTGCAATGGATTATAACTTCTGTATTAAAACGCCATTAATGTATTTAACCAAAGCCCAAACCTGGCAATTAGCTGATGAATTAGGGGCGTTAGATTACGTACGCGAGCATACCCATACTTGTTATATTGGTGTAGAAGGGGGCTGTGGTGAGTGTCCTAGTTGCTTATTGAGAGAAAAGGGTTTACAAGAATACTTCGTAGCAAAAAATGGGGGGCAAAATGTTTAAGATCGCAAAAGAATTTAGTTTTGATATGGCCCACTTGCTAGATGGTCACGATGGAAAATGTAAAAATTTACACGGGCATACTTACAAATTACAAGTGGAAGTGGCGGGCGATTTGTACATTGATGGGCCTAAAAAAGGTATGGTAATGGATTTTGGCGATATTAAATCTGTAGTAAAAAAATTGATTTTAACGCCAATGGATCATGCTTTTATTTTTGATCAAAATAGTGAACGGGAACGTAAAATTGCAGATGTACTCGTTGGCTTAAACTCAAAGGTTTTTGCAATGTCTTGTCGAACAACGGCAGAAGAAATTTCACGTTTTATGTTTCAACGGTTAACCCAAGAAGGAAATCTCCCTATTTCAGCGATTCGCTTATGGGAAACTCCCACATCATTTTGTGAATATTCAGAATAGGGAGTAATCAGTGAATTCTGTAACTTACCCTATTGTTGAAATTTTTGAGAGCTTACAAGGAGAGGGCACAAATACTGGAATGCCGAGTATTTTTGTTCGTTTTGGGAAATGTAATTTACGTTGCCCTTGGTGTGATACCAATTATTTGGAATATGAACATTGGGATTTAGGCAAGATTTTAGAAACCGTTGAATCTTATCAAAGTAAAAATATTATTATTACCGGTGGCGAACCGAGTATTGTGCCGAAAATTAGTTTATTACTTAATATTTTAAAGCAGAAAGGTTATTTTTTAGCGATTGAAACTAATGGCTTAATGCCCCCCCCTATAGAAATTGATTTTATTGCCACCAGTCCCAAATATGGTTATTGGAAAAAGTATCAAAAAAATATTTTATCTTTTGCCAATGAAGTACGTATTGTGGTGGATAATGAAGCAACAACGGAAGAAATGTTGGCATTTTGTCAATGGATTAAACATAAAATTAGTGCCAAATTTTATTATCTTTCACCTTGCGAGGTAGAAACAAAAATGAATTTATTGAATACTATTCAGATTTTAGGATTACTTAATCAAAAGCAAGACAATAATCCTTGGCACTTAAGTATTCAAACTCATAAATTAATTGGAATCGAGTAATTAAAAAGCCTCTTATTAGAAAATAAGAGGCTTTACATTACTATGAGAGGATTTTTACTCTTAAACTAAGGGATAAAAATCAAGGGTTATTATACCCTTAGCGGTACGATAAATTAAATAGAAAATCACTAAAGTAAAGCTTAATAAAACAGCACTTGCAATATTAAAGAATAACATTGAGTTTAAATGTAGTGCAAAACTATACATACTGTTGATCATTCCCGCTATTGGGAAACTAATCGCCCACCAACTCACTTTAAATGGACATACTTTGGTTATACGGAATAATTGTGGCAACAAGCTTAAGAATAAGAAAATCCCTAAGAAAAATAATCCCACCGCAAATAAATCAAAATGCCCTGTTGTCATCACATAAGATAAATGCCCAATACTAAATGGCGCAATTAAAATCATTAATGTAGGCATTAATTTATAAGGTAATTTCTCAATAAAAATCACACGAGAAAAAATTAATGTTAATAATGGAATGGCGAAAAATAAGCCGATGGCTAATGCCATAATATTAATGTAAGGAATATAGCTGTATTCAGGGAATAAATGTGCTGCGAGAGGAATATCTAAAGTCCCAACAACAGGAATAATCCAAGCTGGAGTTAAATGTGTTTTTTCATGTTTGGTTTCAATCCAAAAATGCACCATGTAAATAGCAAAACATAAAGTGCCAACTACACCCATCAACCAAATAATATAAGCTGTCATATGGTGATATTTATTGATAATAATTGGAATTAATAAAAGGGAAATGGTGATTGTGCCAAAAAAGCTTTTGGTTAATGGATTTTGAAATTCATTTTTTGTATGCACATACGAAAAAATAAGCTTACCTAAATAAGCCAGGCTTAACATTGTGAAAACAAATAGGGTAAAAATATCAAAAAATTTTACTACCGGTGCAAAAGAAGGGTAGTAAAGACTAAATTGTGAATAGGCAACAGAAATGCCAGATAATCCCATGACACTCCCAAAGAGACTGACGGGAAGATTAATAAAGTTTGGTTTATTCATTATGCTCGTCCTAATAAAATAAGGGGCAAAATATTACTGAGTTTATAAAAAAAAAGGTAATGATTTTTTATTATTTGATATAGCAGAATATTATAATTCTAGCTCTAAATCTTCTTCCACCTGACAACAACAAAGCAGAATTTCATCAGGATTAATAAAGGCAAGAGGTGGTGAAGGATAGGAAACTTTCCCTTTTTTTAACTTAGTTCGGCAAGCACCGCAATAGCCAGCACGGCATTGATATTCAGGATATACACCTTGTTTTTCAATACTTGCCAGTAAGGATTGCTGGGGATGATGTGATAGCTGAATTTGTGACTGAATAAGATAAATATTATGAATTTTCATTGGGATAGAATGTAAAAGCGACCTCTAAGATCGCTTTTATTAAGATTAATGTTTAATTTAAAGATCAAAATCATCAAAGTCGCTAGTATCCACTTTTGAATCAATTTGACCGACTAAATAAGAACTTACTTCCACTTCTTGTGGGGCAACCTGTACATTATCGGAAACTAACCAGGCATTAATCCAAGGTATTGGGTTTGAGCGGGCCTCAAAAGGAAGAGGTAAGCCAACGGCTTGCATACGAATATTAGTAATATATTCAACATATTGCACTAAGATATCGCGATTTAAACCAATCATTGAACCATCTTTAAAAAGATAATCCGCCCATTCTTTTTCTTGCTGTGCTGCTGCGACAAATAAATCGTAACATTCTTGTTTGCATTCTTGGGCAATTTCGGCCATTTCTGGATCATCTTGACCTGAGGCCATAATATTGAGAATATGTTGAGTTCCGGTTAAATGTAGTGCTTCATCACGGGCAATAAATTTAATAATTTTGGCATTTCCTTCCATTAAACTACGTTCAGCAAATGCAAAAGAGCAAGCAAAGGACACATAAAAACGAATAGCTTCTAAAACATTAACACTCATTAAGCAAAGGTATAATTGGCGTTTTAAACTATGTAGTGTCACAGTATATTCTTTACCGTCAACAGTATAAGTGCCTTCACCATATAACCCATAAAGTTGGCTATCACGAATTAAGTCGTCGTAATAACAAGAAATATCTTTAGCACGTTTAATAATTTCTTCATTGGTAACAATATCATCAAAAACGATGGAAGGGTCATTGACAATATTACGAATAATATGGGTATAAGAACGGGAATGAATGGTTTCAGAGAATGTCCAGGTTTCAATCCAAGTTTCTAATTCAGGAATAGAAACAAGTGGTAATAATGCCACATTTGGACTACGGCCTTGAATAGAATCTAATAATGTTTGGTATTTTAAATTACTAATAAAAATATGTTTTTCGTGTTCAGGTAAAGCCGCATAATCAATGCGATCTTGGGAGACATCAATTTCTTCAGGACGCCAGAAAAAGGAAAGTTGTTTTTCAATTAGCTTCTCAAAAGTTTCATATTTTTGTTGGTCATAGCGAGCGACGTTAACATTTTGACCAAAGAACATTGGCTCTTTTAATTGGTCATTTTTATTTTGTGAAAAAGTTGTGTAGGCCATTTTTTGATCCTATGAATTTAGAGATTTAAAATTGCGTCATATTTTATGCAAAAATAAAACAAAAATCCACAATATATAGTAGTTTTATTTTTAACACCCACAAAATATAGTAATAACCTCTTTGTGGTTTTTGGTTCTTTTATGCGCTTATTTTTGTTAGAATAGTCTTCATTTTTTTGTTTAGGATGAAATGTTTCAATGAAAATATCTCAAGTTTTTCACCTCATTATGCGAGCGTATTTAGGCTTGCAAAAGAAAATTTATCACTTATTGGATCCTGATAGTGATTTTTGGTATTCAAAATTCGTTAATCGCTTTATTATTGCCACCATTTTATTAACGGTTACTGCGGTTATTCTTGAATCAGAATCCACCTTAGAACAATATTACGCGTTTGAATTTAATCAAATTGAATATTTTTCTTTAATTGTGTTTTCGGTGGAATATTTTTTAAGAATTTGGTCGGCACCAATGAATCCTCAATATAAGGATTTAAGTGCGTCTTCTGCAAGATGGACTTATGCCCGATCTTTTTTTGCAATTATTGATTTAATTGCTATTTTGCCTTTTATTTTATCGTTCTTTGGTGTTGATACTCGTATCTTGCGTATTATACGGTTGTTTAGAATTTTCAAAATTACACGCTATAACGCTGCGATGAATACCTTGTTAGCCGTAGTAAAAGAAGAAGCGAAGGATTTACTTTCAGTAATTTTTTTATTGGCAATTGTGTTGGTGATGGCTTCCAGTGGGATTTATTTATTTGAGCACGAAGCACAACCAGAACATTTTGGTAGTATTTTACGCTCAATGTGGTGGGCAATTGTAACAATTACTACTGTTGGTTATGGGGACGTGGTGCCTATTACAACGCCGGGTCGAATTTTTTCAGGCATTATTATGGTGACCAGTATTGGTCTTGTGGCATTACCGGCTGGTATTTTGGCTTCAGCTTTTTCAGAACAACTTGGCCGTCATAAGGTTCAGTATAAAAATGCCGTAATGGCAGTATTGGAAAAAGGCGAAATTACCGATGATGATCGCCATATTTTAAAAAGTATTCAAAACAAATGTAATTTATCTGAAATGGATGCCCATACTATTTTAAATACGGCCTTAGCAGAAATGAAACAAAAAGGAAACCAAATGCAGGATAATAGAACAACTAAATGCCCTCATTGTGGGGAAAATATAGATTCTTAATGGGCATTTAAGTAAAGTATTAAAGGAATAAAAAAAGGTGTGGATATTAAAAACCACACCTTTTTTATCAAATAAAGAATAGATTATAGAATAGCGAATAATCCCGCCGCTAACGCCGCACCCACTAAAGGCGCAGTCATAGGAACCCAACCATAAGCCCAGTCAGGACTTGTTTTTAATTTACCACTTAAGAAACTTAAAACGATACGAGGACCAGTATCACGAGCAGGGTTGATTGCATAACCTGTTGTACCACCAAGAGATAAACCGATTACCCAAACTAAAATTGCTACCGGTAATGCACCTAAAGAACCTAAACCGATAGGTGATTCTTCAACACTTCCAGGGAAGACAACATTTGCGCCAGCAATATAGTAAATAACAAACATTAATACAAAAGTACCTACAAGTTCATTCCAGTAATTTACTTTAATGTTACGAATTGCTGGTTCTGTAGAGAAGCAAGCACGACGTAGTGCAGGTTCTTCTGTAGCTTTAAAATGATCGATATAAAATGAGTATACTAAGCCCGCACCAATCATTGCCCCAATCATTTGAGCAACAATATAAGGTAGGACTTGATCCCAAGGGAATAATCCTGCAAGAGCAAGACCTAATGTTACTGCTGGATTGATGTGAGCACCAGAAATAGGCCCCGCAACAACAACACCAACAAACACGGCAAAGGCCCATGCTGTGGTGATAATCATCCAGTTTCCGCCACCAGATTTTGTGTCTTTTAAAACACAATTCGCTACAACACCATTACCTAATAAAATAAGTAAAGCTGTACCCACAAGTTCTGCCATAAATGGACTCATAATAGCTCCTTAATTTGATTTAATAAATGAACACACTTCCGGTTATAAGAATAGTGTTATACAAATATTTAACAAGTTTAAAAATTTAGAAATGTGAGCATAATCATATTTTTGACATATATAATGTAACGTTTTGTGATTAATATCACAGAATAAAGTTTCAAAAACAATCAAATAATGAGCGAATTTGGTTAAAGTGGGGAGGGGAAGTTGATTTTATAGGCGAAAATGAATGCAAATGATGATAAAAAGAACAAAATCGCAGCCATAAAGGAATCTGCGATTTTGTAAATTAAAGGTTAATTTTGTTAAATTTTACATGCGCCACCTTCACAACCACCATCATCTAAATCTGATTGTTCATCTTCAGCACCATCACGAGTATTTTGATAATACAATGTTTTTAAACCAAATTTATAAGCTGTGAGCAAGTCACCAAGTAAACGTTTCATTGGGACTTTATCCCCTTCAAAACGTTTAGGGTCATAATTTGTATTTGCCGAAATGGCTTGGTCTATAAATTTTTGCATAATCCCAACTAAGTGTAAGTAACCTTCATTATTTGGAATATCCCAAAGTAACTCATAGTTTTCACTAAGATTTTCATAATCAGGAACAACTTGTTTTAAAATGCCATCTTTTGATGCTTTGACACTCACGTAACCACGAGGAGGCTCAATACCATTAGTAGCATTTGAAATTTGTGACGATGTTTCAGAAGGCATTAATGCAGTTAAAGTGGAATTACGTAAACCAAATTCTTGAATATCTTTACGTAATGCTTCCCAATCATAATGCAATGGTTCTTTGGTTAAGGTGTCGATAGATTTTTTATAAGTATCAATCGGCAAAATACCTTGAGCATAAGTGGTTTCGTTAAATAATTCACAAGCACCAATTTCTTTGGCTAAATTCATTGATGCTTTTAATAAATAATATTGAATAGCTTCAAAAACTTTATGAGTTAAGTCATTAGCACTACCATCAGAATAACGAACACCATGTTTCGCCAGATAATAAGCATAGTTAATTACGCCGATACCTAATGGGCGACGACGGAGAGAACTGTTTTTTGCCGCCGCAACGGGATAATCTTGATAATCTAATAATGCATCTAAAGCACGTACAGCTAAATCAGCTAACTCTTCTAATTCATCTAAGTTTTCAATGGCACCTAAATTAAATGCTGATAAAGTACAAAGTGCAATTTCACCATTTTCATCATGAATATGGGTTAATGGTTTTGTTGGTAAGGCAATTTCTAAACAAAGGTTAGATTGGCGAACTGGGGCTAATTCAGGGTTAAATGGGGAATGAGTATTACAGTGATCCACATTTTGGATATAAATTCGACCAGTAGAAGCACGTTCTTGCATTAATAAAGAGAATAATTCAACGGCTTTAACTTGGCGTTTACGAATATTAGGATCTTGCTCGTATTGTTTATAAAGTTTTTCAAATTTATCTTGATTTGCAAAGAATGCTTCGTAAAGTCCAGGAACATCAGAAGGACTAAATAAAGTAATGTCTCCACCTTTGATTAAGCGCTGATACATTAATTTATTTAATTGCACCCCATAATCCATATGGCGAACACGGTTATCTTCAACGCCACGGTTATTCTTAAGTACTAATAGGTTTTCTACTTCTAAATGCCAGAATGGGTAGTAAACAGTTGCGGCTCCACCACGCACACCGCCTTGTGAACATGATTTTACAGCAGATTGGAAATGTTTATAAAATGGAATACAACCAGTATGGAATGCTTCACCACCACGAATAGAACTACCTAAGGCTCGAATTGCCCCCGCATTAATACCAATACCTGCACGTTGAGAAACATATTTAATGATTGAAGATGCGGTGGCATTAATGGAGTCTAAACTATCATCACATTCAATTAAAACACAAGAACTAAATTGTCTTGTTGGTGTTCTTACCCCTGACATAATCGGTGTTGGTAAGGAAATTTTAAAAGTGGATGTGGCATCATAAAAACGACGAATATAATTAAGGCGTGTTTCTGCCGGATATTTTGAAAATAAACAAGCCGCCACTAATAAATATAAGAACTGGGCAGATTCATAAATTTCACCCGTAACACGGTTTTGAACTAAATATTTTCCTTCTAATTGTTTTACCGCAGCATAAGAGAAATTCATATCTCGCCAATGGTCTAAGAAGCCATCCATAATATCCCATTCTTCACGAGAATAATCAGTGAGTAATGCTTTGTCATATTTTCCTAGTCGAACTAATTTTTTTACATGTTCGTAAAGACGAGGCGGTTCAAAATGACCATAAGCTTTCTTGCGTAAATGGAAAATAGCTAAACGAGCGGCTAAATATTGGTAATCAGGGGATTCTTTACTTATTAAGTCGGCGGCGGCTTTAATAATTGTTTCATGAATATCTGAAGTGCGAATACCTTCATAAAATTGAATATGTGATCGCAATTCTACTTGTGAAACAGATACATTTTCTAAACCTTCCGCCGCCCAAGTTATAACACGGTGAATTTTATCTAGATTAATAGGCTCTAGTTTACCGTCACGTTTAGTGACCATTAATGCTTTATTCATAGTAGGGATACCACAAGATATAGTAGGTTAAAAAATTGAGGATACAAGATAAGGGATTTGCCATAAAATCTCAAGCTGAAAATTTAAAGGAGAATAGTTGACAACTGATAAGCTATTTATAAATAAGTAAAAATAAATTTATCTTTTTTTAAATAAAAACTATCCCTAAAAAGAGGGATAGTTTTTATAAATAACCTTATATTTTACAAGAGTTTATTTTATTTTATTTTTTAAAAATGAAATAAATTTACTTCCAATATTTATTTTTAGAAGTTTTACCAATTCCTGGATTAAAACTATTTGTTGGATCAAGTTCTTTATAGAAACCTTTTAATTCAGGTTTCGCCTCATATAAGTGACCGACATTATGTTCTGCAGGGTATTGGGCTCCACGTTTATCTAATAAGGCAAGCATATCTTCTTCCAATTGATGGCAGTTAGCCCCTTTTTTCACAATATAATCTTGATGGAAAACATGGCACATAAAGTGGCCGTAATAAAGTTTATGCACTAATTGTTCTTCAATTTCTTTTGGTAATTTTTCAAACCATTCAGGATCATTACGACGTAAAGCAATATCTAATGCAACAATGTCTTCTACTTCAGCCTCATTGATTGCGCGGTAACGAATCGCCGCCGAAGCAACAGCAAAACGATGGAGCATAGCCGCTTGAGCTTCTTCTGGAGTACATTCAAAATAGGCACCTTTATCAGGATCCGTAAAGTAGTGGCTTAAATAATGACGAGCTTCTTCAACACCTTCACCGCCCATTTTTACAATTAAATGATGTTCATAGTCATCGCGATATTGCAGCATTTTTGCCGGCAATTGTTGTGGAATAAATTTCGATACAAGCTGCATAATTTTGTCACTTAAATGGGAGGGCAAGAAAGGAAATTTTTTTGCAATACGATCGGCTTTTGCTTTTAAAGCAAAAAGTTTTGGCAAATAAGCTGTACCAAAACGCTTAATTACCCAGAAAGTATCTTTCCCATACACAGTGGCTACATCAAAGGCATCACGATGGATATATTCGCCAGAAATTGGAAGTTGTTTAAAGTCTTTCAGCATTTTACGGCGAACATCATTCAGGGTTTCAATATGATTTGTGCCGATATAGAAAACGGCAGTTTTTTCTTCTAGTGGGAAGGTATCTAAACGCACGGCGAAAACCGCTAATTTACCAGCACAACCGGCAGATTCGTGATGTAGGGTAGGATCGGCATTAAAACGTGCCGGTGTATCAAGATCCACTTCCCTTACTCGTTGGCAATATTGGTGATCGGAGCCATTGCCACAGTTTTGAATCACATCTGATTCTTGATATTGATGTTTTTCGAGATTTTCTAAAATTTCTTCTGGCGTATTGCCAAGTTGAATCCCTAAATGGTTTTTAAGTTCTAACTCACCTTTGTCATTAATTTGAGCAAATATAGACATTTCAGTATATGCCGGGCCACGTTGTACTAATGCACCTCCGGAATTATTACAAATACCACCAATGACAGAAGCACCAATACAAGAAGATCCAATAACGGAATGTGGTTCTCTGTGTAATGGTTTGAGTAAACCTTCTAATTCATTTAAGGTGGCGCCCGCTAAACAAACGACTTGCTGGGCTTGATTAATTGGCTGAATACCTTTTAGATACATTGTATTAATAATCACAATATCTCGATCGTAATCATTACCATCTGGCGTAGAACCGCCTGTTAAGCCCGTATTGGCGGCTTGAGAAATCACAATAACATCGGCTTCTACACAGGCTTTTAGGATTTTCCAATATTCAACTAAGGTTGTTGGTTTTACTACAGCAATGGCATTTCCAGTACCAAAGCGGTAACCACTACGATAATAAAGTGTTTTTGCAGGATCTGTGATGATATTTTTTTTATCAGTGATTTGATGAAATTGAGAGATAAGTTGAGAGTGATTCATTTCCATTCCTTTTATGATTATTAATTTAACTAAGAATGATTAAAATGTAACATAAAATTAATAGGTAGTTAATGATATTGCATTTTTTTGTTAATAAAGCTTTTTAAAATTCAATTATAAATGTTTTAATTTCTGATTAATGTTTTTTAAACCATTTTGTCGTGTATTACTTAAACGCTGTGTAATACCAAGCGTATCAAAAAATGCAATAATATTGAATGTGGCTAATTCCTCAGCTGTTTTTCCATTGATTTCTTGTAGCAATAAATAAAGTAACCCATTCATAATTCTCGCTTCACTATAGGCTTTAAAGTGAAAAGTTTGGCTTGTTTCATCGGCAATAATTTGAAACCAAAGGGCGGCTTCACAGCCTGGAATGGCTTGCATTTGCTGGCGTTCTTGCTCGGTTGGGATGGTAAGTTTTCGGCTTGCTTGAATAATAAGACGGAAACGATTTTCCCAGTTTTTTGCTTGCGCAATTTGTTGTTTTAACATAATAATTCTAAGGCCTTGTCAAGTGCTTGAAAAAAACGCTCTACATCTTGCATTGTGTTATAAGGTGCAAAAGAAAGACGTAACGTTGCATTTTGTTGTAGGTAATTTAAATAAGGTTCGGCACAATGTTTGCCGGCGCGTATAGCAATATTTTGCTCGGCTAACAATGTGGATAAATCTGCACTAGCAATACCATCAAAAGTAAAACAAACAAAGGTACTAGCTTGTGCTGAAGGGTAGAGACGACATTGCGGATATTGACTGGCTAATTTAGTTTGGCAATATTGGGCGAGGTCAATGCTATGTTGTTCTGCGGCAATGAAATCCCATTGTTGTAACCAATGTAACACGGCATTAAAACCAAGAACTCCCGCAATATTTGGGGTACCAGCTTCTAGACGATAAGGCAGTGGAGCAAAGGTTGTTTTTTCTTTACTGACACGTTCAACCATCTTTCCGCCAAAAAATAAAGGTTGAAGTTGCTCGAGGCTTTCAAATTTTCCTGTGAGCACGCCAAGCCCCGTTGGACCATAAATTTTGTGAGCTGAAAAAACGAAGTAATCACAATCTAATTGTTTGACATTTAAAGGAATATGGCTAATTGCTTGGGCACCATCGAGGAGAATTTTAGCCGATGAATGCTGGCGAATAATTGGAATTAATTTTTCAATAGATTGCTGTGTTCCCGTTACATTTGACACAATTTGTAAAGCAACAATTTTGGTTTTTTCACTGAGTATTGGTTGTAAATTTTCGACAGTGATCAATCCTTCATCATTTAGTTCGACAATATGTAATTTTGCGCCGGTTTGCAAAGCAAGTTGCTGCCAAGTAACAAAGTTTGCATGATGTTCACCTTCACTAATGATAATTTCATCTTTAGCACAGAGCTGGTGGCGTAAACCATTTGCAACTAAATTAATAGAATGAGTCGTGCCTGAAGTCCAAATAATACAGTCGGGGCTTTCGCTATGTATAAAATTACAGACTGATTGGCGAGCTTGTTCAAATTTTTGCGTATTCTCTGCATCAGATTGAGAGCGATGAACGGAACCACTACTACAATAAAATTGGCTTGTGGCTTCTATTAAAATTTCAGGTTTTAAGGTGGTGGCAGCGCTATCTAAATAAACGACATTTGGGTTAAGTGTAAAAAAGGGAAATTCGTTACGAAACTGAGTAACATCAAACATTATGGATGATCCTTGTTTTATTTTGGCAATACTATGTGGCAAATATTTTATCGGAGGGCTATTTTACCGAAAAAAGAAAGTAAAAAGAATAAATAAGCGATATTTTAAATTCTTATTGTCTTGTGTGCTTTGCTATCAGGAAAAATATTCAGTAAAATGCCACACAATTATATTGAGGGAAAATTTATGGCCAAGAAAAAAACAAAAGTACCATCAAATACGATTGCATTAAATAAACGCGCCAGACATGATTATTTTATTGAAGATGAAATTGAAGCTGGCCTTTCTTTGCAAGGTTGGGAAGTTAAATCTATGCGTGCAGGCAAGGCAAATATTAGTGATAGTTATATTATCTTTAGAGATGGCGAAGCCTATTTATTTGGTGCAACTATTCAGCCTTTAAGTGTTGCTTCAACGCATATAGTGTGTGACCCAACACGAACACGTAAATTATTATTAAAAAAACGTGAGTTAGACAGTTTAATCGGTAAAGCAAATCGGGATAGTTTCACCATTGTGGCATTAGCACTTTATTGGAAGGGGCCTTGGGCAAAGGTGAAAATTGGTTTAGCGAAAGGGAAAAAACAACACGATAAGCGAGATGATATTAAAGCACGTGAATGGCAAGTGGCGAAACAGCGTATTATGAAAAATGCCAATCGTGGTTAATTGATTTTTAGTTAATTTAGCCTAAGAAAAAAGAGCCGTAAGGCTCTTTTCTCTATTTAAGTGAAATATTAAACTTACTCAATACTACTTTTACCAAAATGTTTATAAGTGCGTTGGGTAGCGATACGACCACGAGGAGTACGTTGTAAAAAACCTTGTTGAATTAAAAATGGCTCTAACACATCTTCAATAGTATCGCGTTCTTCGCCAATGGCAGCCGCTAAATTATCTAGACCAACGGGGCCACCGTCAAAACGCTCAATAATGGTTTCTAATAATTTTCGATCCATTAAATCAAAACCCGCTTGATCCACTTCTAACATTGTTAAGGCTTTTTGGGCAATTTTATTGGAAATATGGCCGTTATTTTTTACATCCGCATAATCACGTACACGACGCAATAAACGGTTTGCAATACGAGGTGTTCCTCGTGAGCGACAAGCAATTTCGTGCGTAGCAGAGGATTCAATTTCAAGCTCTAAACAGTTGGCACTGCGTTGTACAATAGTGCTGAGATCTTCTTCTGAATAAAACTCTAGGCGTTGTACGATCCCAAAACGATCCCGTAATGGCGAAGTGAGGGAACCTGCACGGGTAGTGGCGCCAATTAAGGTGAAAGGTGGTAAATCTAATTTAATTGAACGAGCAGCAGGGCCTTCGCCAATCATAATATCTAACTGATAATCTTCCATTGCCGGATAAAGCACTTCCTCAATGGCTGGCGATAAACGGTGAATTTCATCAATAAATAAAATATCGTGAGGTTCTAGATTCGTCAGCATAGCGGCTAAATCGCCAGCTTTTTCTAATACTGGGCCGGAGGTGGTGCGAATGTTAACGCCCATTTCATTGGCCACAATATTAGCCAGAGTGGTTTTACCTAAACCAGGAGGCCCAAAAATTAATAGGTGATCAAGGGCATCTTGACGCATTTTGGCCGCTTTAATAAAGATTTCCATTTGCTCACGAACCTGCGGTTGGCCCACATAGTCTTCGAGTAATTTTGGGCGAATCGCACGATCGATAAATTCTTCATCAAAGGTGGCAGCGGCGCTAATAATTCTGTCTGCTTCAATCATAATTTAACTCTTTATAAGGTTGCTTTAAGGGCTTCACGAATTAATTGTTCACTGCTTAAATTAGGTTTATTTACGCGTTTAATCATTTTCTCGGCATCGCTAGCTTTATAACCTAACGAAATCAAGGCTGAAAGAGCATCTTGAATTTGGCTATCTTGGCTAGTTATCACTGGACTACCAGGAATATGGTTGCTTTCAAGGAAGAATTCTTCTTTCACAGAATCTTTAAACTTGCCTTTTAATTCAACTAATAAGCGTTCTGCAGTTTTTTTCCCAACCCCAGGAATTTTAACTAATTTTGACAGTTCTTCACGCTCAATAGCATAAGCAAAATCACTAACCGACATTGCCGATAAAATGGCTAAAGCTAATTTAGGCCCAACACCGTTAGTTTTAATTAAGTGGCGAAATAAGGTGCGATCTTGTTTATGAGAAAAGCCAAATAATAAATGGGCATCTTCACGAATTGAAAGGTGGGTAAAAAGTGTGGTTTCTTGTCCAATTTCAGGCAAGTTATAAAAACTTGTCATAGGAAGAAGTAATTCATAGCCTACGCCATGTACATCTAATAAAATTTCGGGTGGTTGCTTCTCAACTAAAATACCCTTTAAACGTCCGATCATTTGATTTTTATTCCTTCAAAAAATTTGTCACAGTATAAAATAATACTGTATAAATATCCATTGGGTTTGTTACAAAATTAATCTTTTAAGCGAAATCTGCCACGGCTATAGCGACTGGCTAAAATGGCGGTACTTTCACTGGTAATTTTTTGTTGCCTAGGATGTGCGTTAAGTTGGCTAGAATATTGAATGGAATGGGCGTGAGTAATGGCGATAGCTAAGGCATCAGCAGCATCAGCTTGCGGGGTATCAGAAAGAAGCAATAGGCGTTTTACCATTTCTTGAACTTGCAGTTTATCGGCACCACCACTTCCTGTGACCGTTTGCTTTACTCGACGGGCAGAATATTCGAAAACCGGTAAATCTTGATTCATCGCCGCAACAATGGCAACGCCACGGGCTTGCCCAAGTTTTAAGGCGGAATTGGCATTTTTAGCAAGGAAAACTTCTTCAATGGCAAACATATCAGGTTGAAATTGAGTAATAATTTCACTCACACCGGCATAAATACGTTTTAAACGGTTGGGTAAATCGTCAATTTTGGTTCTGATAGCGCCACTGCCCAAATAAATAAGATGGCGACCTTGCTGGCGAATAACACCATAACCGGTCACCCTTGAACCAGGATCTATTCCTAAAATAATGCTCATATTTTTTTTAAAAAAGCGAGCTTATGGCTCGCTTTATTGAAGTTAAGTTTAATGATTAAAGTAAGGCGGCAACTTCATCACTGATTTCAGCATTGTGATAAACATTTTGTACATCATCACAATCTTCAAGCATATCAACTAAACGCATAAATTTAGGCGCTGTTTCTGCATCTAATACAGCAGTAGTTGATGGGATCATTGTGACTTCAGCGCTTTCTAATTTATAACCTGCGGCTTCTAAGGCATCACGAACAGTACCTAATTCTTCCCATGCGGTTGTAATTTCAAAGCTACCATCTTCTTGTGGCTCGATATCTTCCGCACCCGCTTCAATGGCCGCATCGGTTAATGCATCTTCATCTGCTTCTAAAATTAAAATTAAGCCTTTTTTACTAAATAAGTAACCTACAGAACCTTCAGTACCTAAGTTACCACCACATTTTGTAAAGCTAGGACGAACTTGAGAAATAGTACGGTTTGCGTTGTCACTTAAACATTCCACCATTAATGCTGTACCACCTGGGCCGTAACCTTCATAGATACGTGTTTCCATATTGGTATCATCACCGCCACCAACACCACGGTCAATAGCACGGTTAATAGTATCACGTGTCATATTGCTTGCTAGTGCTTTATCAACAGCCGCACGTAAACGTGGGTTTGATGCAACATCACCGCCACCAATTTTAGCGGCTGTCACTAATTCACGAATTAATTTAGTAAAAACTTTACCACGTTGTGCATCTTGCGCTGCTTTGCGGTGTTTAATATTGGCCCACTTACTATGTCCTGCCATTGTAATTTCCTCTTCTTTGTTTGGCATTAAAAATGCCGATAAATTAAATTTTAAAATTAAAAATGATTAATAAAAATTTCTAATCTTTATTTTCTGATTCGCACAAGTAAGATTGTATTGCTTGACGATTATTCCATGATTTTGTTAATTTTGCGGCATTTTTAGGGGTAACCCATTGGAATTGACTATGCTCGCTTAAAAATGGCGCAGATTTCTCTGCTAATGGTAGTAAAAACCAGTGTTCTTTAACTGTTGTTACATATGGTGCGTATTTATAACGGAATTGCGGGAAAATTTCAAACGCTATCCATTTTTGACAATCAAAAAGTGGCAAATTGTCTTTTAATATATCAATGCCTGTTTCTTCTTTTACTTCTCGAATAGCTGCTTGATAGGGTGTTTCGCCTTGTTCTAATGAGCCTGTGACCGATTGCCAAAAAGTAGGATCATCTTTACGACGTAACATAAGTACATCTTTTGTGGTTTGATGGTAAATAATCACTAAAACAGATTCTGGATTTTTATATGGCATATTTATTAAAACTAAAGATTAATGTTAAATAATTGATATTGTTAGTTTGAGATTTAATTTATGGGCTAAAAATTTACTTCAAAAAATGCCCGGGTTCTTGCCAAAATTTCGCGTAATTGAATTAATGGACTGAAATACTTCTGTTTTTTGGGGGCATCAAAGCCAATTAAATGCATATGATGTGCTTGAGCAATATAAATCGCTCTTTGATTATGAAACCCTTGAGAAATTACAATACCGGAAGAATAGCCATAAATTTGTTGAAAACGTAAAACAGAATTAATTGTTCTAGCACCAAATTTATCCATTTGAATAATATTTGCAGGGACACCAAGTGCGATTAAACTGCTACGCATACGACGGGCTTCTTTATTTAAATGATTACCGGAAACCACAAAAGAACGACATTTATGAGCATGAAAAGCTTGTGCTGCCGCGTGCATTCTGTCTTTATAAAAGGCGTTAATACCACCTTCAATAAGATATTTTGAGGTTCCTAAAACTAGACAAGCTTGATTATCCGGAAGATTTTCGACCTTATCCGTACGTTGAGTATTGGTGAGTAATACACTTAAATTAGTGGCTCCTAAAATAGCGATGGCTATCCAGAAAATACTAAAAAAAGAAAGAATGACTTTTTTATACTTCAATAGATAATCCTTAAAAAAATAAAGTGGGTGAAAGCCCACTTTATTATTAATTAGCTTATTATTTTTCTTCTTTTACTACTGCAATTGCCAATTCTTGTAATGATTGTGGATTTGCCATACTTGGCGCATCTGTCATTAAACAAGCTGCTGCGGTCGTTTTAGGGAAGGCAATAACATCACGAATATTGGTCGTATCTGTTAATAGCATAGTTAAACGGTCTAAACCAAAAGCAAGGCCCGCGTGTGGTGGTGTACCATATTTTAATGCATCTAATAAGAAACCAAATTTTTCTTGTTGTTCTTCTTCGTTAATGCCTAAAATGCGGAATACAGTTTCTTGCATTGGTGCTTCAAAAATACGTACAGAACCACCACCAACTTCATAACCATTAATTACCATATCGTAAGCATTGGCCACAGCGGAAAGAGGGTTCGCTTCTAATTCTGCTGGGGTTAAATCTTTAGGGGAAGTAAATGGATGGTGCATTGCACTTAAATGACCTTCATCATCTAATTCAAACATTGGGAAATCGATAACCCATAATGGTTTCCAAGCGGTTAAATCTGTTAAGTTTAAGTCTGTACCAAGTTTTAAACGTAAAGCCCCCATAGCATCAGTAACCACTTTTTTGCTGTCAGCGCCAAAGAATAGAATGTCACCAGTTTGTACTTGCGCACGTTCAAATAAGGCTTTTAATACCTCTTCAGATAAGAATTTTGCAATAGGGCTTTGTACCCCTTCTAAACCTAAGCTGGCATCATTAACTTTTAACCAAGCTAAACCTTTCGCCCCATAAATCCCTACAAATTTAGTGTATTCATCGATATTTTTACGGGTTAAAGTATTGCCATTTGGTACACGAATTACAGCAACGCGGCCATTTTCATCATTCGCAGGACCACTGAATACTTTAAAATCTACATCTTTAACAATATCCGCAACATCTACTAATTCTAACGGGTTACGTAAATCAGGTTTATCAGAACCAAAGCGACGCATCGCTTCTTCAAAGGTCATAATTGGGAAATCGCCTAAATCCACATTAATGATTGCTTGCCATAAACCGCGCACCATTTTTTCCATATATTCACGCACTTCTGGTGCTGTTAAGAAAGAGGTTTCCACATCGATTTGGGTAAATTCAGGTTGACGATCAGCACGTAAATCTTCATCACGGAAACATTTTACGATTTGATAATAACGGTCAAAACCAGACATCATTAATAGCTGTTTAAATAGCTGTGGAGATTGTGGTAGGGCATAGAATTTACCATTGTGAACACGACTTGGCACTAAATAGTCACGAGCACCTTCTGGCGTTGCTTTGGTGAGCATTGGGGTTTCAATATCTAAGAAACCATTGTCATCCATAAAGCGGCGTACAAAGCTAGTAATTTTGGCTCGGGTTTTTAAACGGTTCGCCATTTCAGGACGACGTAAATCTAAATAACGGAATTTAAGACGTTGTTCTTCAGTATTATTTTGGTTGAAATCTAAAGGAAGGACATCAGCAGCATTATAAATTTTTAATTCATGAGCAAGGACTTCAACTTCACCGGTTTTCATATTTTTATTAATTTGATTATCTGGACGAGCAAGAACTTCGCCTTTGATTTGAATACAGTATTCGTTACGTAAACTTGCGGCTGTGGCTAAAGCATCTTGGAATTTTGGATCAAAACAAACTTGAACAATACCTTCGCGGTCACGCATATCAATAAAAATTAAACCACCAAGGTCACGACGACGGTGAACCCAACCACTTAATGTTACGGTTTGCCCAATGTTTTCACGGTTTAAGTCACCGCAGTAATTTGTTCGCATCATTTTATCTTCCTTATAAATTATAAAATTTGGCACTAAAAAATTCCTGAAATTATAGCTTAAAGCGAGTCAAATAAAAATGTTTAAGGAAATTTATTTAAGAGAGAGAAAGAAAAAAAGCAAGGAAGTGACGAAGCTTACTTGCTTTTTGTTTGAAAGAATTGAGTGGGGTTATTTTCCCCGTTGATATTGAATGAAAATCGGGAGGAAATTTTTAAGGAACCATAAGCTTGCCAAAGACAACAATATAAAACTTAGTTGAGGGTGAAAATAACGGGCAAAAGGTGTGGCATAAACAAGCCCCGCCATTGGAAATAGTACAATGACGCCATAAATATTTTTCCCTTTTACAATTAAATTATTAATATCACAATGGCGTAAGGCAATGATTAACATCATAAAACAAAGAGATGTTAGGGTTGCACTAAGTAATAATAAATGGAAGGCGGGCTCGATAGATTGTTGTGTCACCTGTAAAAATCCTAAATATAAAAAGCAGATAGCATTTAGGGATTGGGTAAAGTAATAGGTTTTAATATAAGGCTGAATAAATAATTCTTGGTAATGTAATTCTTTAAGTTTTGCTAAAAATAAACAACCAATACCGAGGGCAATAAAGCCATTAATGCTTGAATCTAAATAAAGATTGCTAATAACATAAAGGAATAATAAGGAGGCCAATAAATTTCGGTAAATTTTATTCGGCATAAAAATGGGGTTTTTCAGGTTGGTGACTTTTAAGGCTTCGCTACCCATCATTACGCTAATTTTAAATAGCACTAATACGCTACTAAATAAATAAGCACATAATAAAGAAAGTAAATATTGTGGTGAAATATTTTGGCTGTATCCAATTTGGATAAGAAAAATTAAGAAAATAATGCTTAATAAATTTAAATTATCCGTGCTTTTATCGAGCCACATTAAATAGGCGGCAAAAATCAATAAGCCTAACCAAACAAGAGTAAGTGCTAGTATACTGATTTGAAGATTAATGAATGCGAGGCAATAGGTGAGGATTAATAAGCTATAAATGCCCACCACAAAGGGGCGAATATTTCCTTTGAAATGATGCCAAGAAGGCATTGCGGTAACCAAAAAACCGGTAAAAATAAAGCTTGGCACAATGTTGCCGAAAATTGTTGTGGCTCGTGGGGCTGAAAAATGGGGGAACAATAAGAACAAAAAACTAGAGAACAATGTTAGGATCATCCCACTACTAAAATAAATTTGAAATGGATATTTAAAAATTTTAGCCATAATATTTAATTCCTTTAAATTGCTCTTGGACTATTTTTTCTTCATAAGCTTCATTACGTTGCTGTAATGGGGTGTTTAATTGAATAACTTGATTAATGTGCATTCCTTTTTCGCTAAGCAGCAAGATCTCGTGACTAAGGCGACAAGCTTCAAAACGATCGTGGGTTACCATTAAACAAGCCAGATTTTCTTGTTCAATTTTTTCCGTCAGCATTGCCACTAAAATATTTCTAAGATCTTTATCCAATCCTGTAAAAGGCTCATCCAACAACATTAAATCAGCGTCACTTAACATTAAGCGAATAAAGGCGATACGTTTTGCCATACCGCCACTAAGCTGGGTGGGATATTTATTGAGATCACTTTCTGTGATCCCAATTTTGGTGGCCATTTGAATAATTTTTTGAGGATCTGGTTTCGGCATAAAAATAGCAATATTTTGCATCGCATCTAAATTATCGAGTAAACGATTTTCCTGAAATAGGATGGCGGTTTTTTTAAATTGATTGCTAATTTTACCTTTTGACGCTTTTTCTAAGGCACAAACTAAACGTAAAATGGTGGTTTTGCCACAGCCACTTTTACCAAATAAGGTTTTGACTTCGCCTTGGCGGAGGTCGAGATTAAAATCCTCTACGATTTTTTCTTTTAATACTTCAAAATAAACATGAGAAAGGTTTAGCATTATCTTCTCCAAGGCATAAATAAAATTTCCAAAGGTTTTATGAGGAAAAATTCAAATAAGGCTACTAATAGAATAATTAAAATCACAAAGGCAAGTACGGTGGTGGTGTCGAGCATTATGCGGGCATCGGCAATTTTTGCCCCAATGCCATCACTAGCGCCCAATAATTCTGCCATTACGACAATACGAATGCCGGTGGCCACGGCCACACTAATGCTCGCTAAAACATAGCTGGTAAGATGGGGAATGTAGAGATAGCGCAGTTTTTTACGAAAGCCTAATTGGTAGGCATTGAAAAGCTCTTGGTTTTGTTGATTAATACTTGCAATGGCGACAGCAGAGCTGGCAAAGGTGAAAGGAGTGACGATAACAATAATGGTAAAGAATACGCTGGCATCTCCAAAACCAAACCAGAATAAGGCCATAACAATCCAGATAATTGGTGGTGCAGACAGCAAAATGGTGGCGAGGGGTTTTAATACCACCATTGCAGTTTTGAAATAGCCGGCAATAAAGCCGGTGCTGATCCCAACAAGTAAGGAAATGCTAATACCCACAAATGAACGCCAAAGGGTGATGTCAATTTCATTGGCTTTAATATTTGCCAACATTTCTAGGCATTTATTAAATACGGTTAATGGCGATGGCAGTAAAAAATCCCCTAAGGTTAAACTGCCAAATTGCCATAATGCAACAAAACTAAATACTACACCTAAGGTAGCAAAGCCTCCCCATAAATAATCAATTATATAAAATAAAGAGGCTTGTTTTTTTCGAATTTTATCTACTTTTAACATAGGAAATAATCATCATTTGGTAATTCTCCACCTAATAATTTAGGGTTGTGGCGCATGATAATTTCAAGGAATTGCATAATGTCTTCTTTAATTTCACTGCCTTTCATTACGATAAGGTTGGAATAAGGAATGGCATTGGCAATGGCCGGTAGCGGTGCCGGGAAATAGTTGGTACCGATTTCTGCAGCACTTTGAGGATTATTTTCGATCCATTGTAAAGCGTTTGTGAGATCTTGATGTAATAATTCAAATTGCCCTTGATGTTGTTGATAAAAATCAACATTAGAAATAATCCCGGCTAATGGCATAATAGGTTTTTGTGTGTTAAAGGCTTCTTGCCATAGTTCAGTAATTTTAAAATTACGCACAACATTCACGCCCAGTTTTTTCCCTTTTAAAATACAAGCACTTGCTAATGGTTCTGGCACAAAACAAGCGTCATAATCTTTGGTTAAAAATAGCATCATTGCTTCCGGTGGAGTGGCGGCATAATGAATGGAGATTTTATTTAAATCTACTTTCATTTTTTTTAATAAGGCTTGGAAAACAATATCAGGCATATCGTGTTTAAAAGGCATAATTAGTTTTTTCCCTTGTAAATCACCCATTTCACTTAAGGGTTTTTTACTTAATAAATTATTTATGCCACCGGTCAAGATATTCACCATTCCAACTTGTTGTCCTTGATTACGTAAGTTAACGCCAACGTTACTTGGGCTCATCATTACTTTAAATTTACCGCTGGCAACGCCGGCTCTGAGTTGATCCGGATTACGCCATATTTTTAAGGAAAAATCGGTTTTTTTCGCTAATTGCCCTTGTAACACAGCAGTGGCAATGGTGAGACTCGGTAAGGCCGGCGCCCCATAAATGGTAAAGTCTTGTTTTAAAGTTGCCGCTAATGCTGGTGGAATAAAGCCAGATAAGGCAAGAGCAGAAGCAAGTTTTAAAAATTCACGACGTTGAATTTGTTTTTGCATAATTAATTTCCTCAAATTTTAAAATGAAGCATGTAAGCTAAGCCAATATGTTCTGCCTGGGGCATAAACTGAATCAGGTTTTAGAGCCATAACATGGTCGCCACTAATAAATTCAGCAAATTGACGGTTAAATAAATTATTCACACCAAAACGGATGGCATATTGATCTTTGAAATTCACCGATGAATAAATATCCGCAGTTGTGAAACCTTTACTAGCCTCTTTATTATCAATGCCTAAGCCGGTTTTTGTATCAAAATCACCGCGGTGTTGAGTGGCAACATGGCGAAGGGCTACGCCGAGGTTATAACTGCCATATTTAAAGTAGTTTTTGTAATCGACATTGGTAATGATTTCAAAAGGTCGGATTTGGTAAAGCGGGCGATCATCAGTGGTGTTTTGCCCATAATGGTAGAAGGATTTCATCCCTAATGCCCAGTTTTGGAAATTATAGTTGGCGTAAAGATTGGCGCTAAAGATTTCCGCATCCACATTACGAGTGATTATCGCATTGGTGTTTGCCAACACGCCTTTTTGGCCGTGAGCACGATCAAAAATAATCAGATCATCGACTTTATCAAACATTAATGATCCACCAATATTAAAACCGTTACCCATAAGAGAATTCATATAACCCTTATAGAATTTATTTTTTAGATCAAAGCTTAATTTTATAAAGTTATGTTTTTCAGGGTTAATATAAGGATTGCTGACAATAGCACTGGCCGCTTTCATTGCTTGTTGTTTTTGTTGTTGCATAGGTTTTGGCAAGGAAGGATCATGATCAACAGGAATTATCGCCCCTTTTTTAGGATGCATTAATACTGCACTAATAGAATTAAAGCGTTCTGGGTTGTCTCCAATACGTTCAATATGGCCTAAATTTAAGCTGTATTGTTGTAAATCTGTTGGTGTAAAGTCATATTGGAATTCATAAGAAAAGGCATTTTTCTTAATACGGCCATTGGATTCAATACCAAAATATTGCTGCCAAAGATCGTGAGCATTAGCAAATCTTGAGCCTTTCATTTTTTGGTTTTGAGTTGGAAATGGAAGTTTGATGTTATGTTTATCCACATTGACATTATTGTGTTCATAGGTCATACCTAGAGCCACTTTATGTTGTGGATTAATGGTATAACTTAGAGTATCGAAAAGGCGGAAGCGGTTAATTTTAAGATCCGCATAACGGTAGCCATTGGCAATATCTTTTCGCGGAGTATGGAGGAATCTTTTTCCCGTATGTTCATCGTGTTGATAGCTAAGGCCAGCTAAATTGTGCCAAGCCCCCAAATCACGATCATATTTAATATTAAGATCAAAAATATCGCGATTGATCTTCATATATACACTTTTTGGTGGCGTATTTCTTAAGTGATAATTGTCGGCTTTACGTTTTATGCGACGATACATAAATTCCGTACTGAGGGTTTTAGAGAGGTCTTCTTGGCCAAAACGAGAGTTAATTTTAGTGATTAAGCGATCGGTATTAATGGGATCCATTTTATGTTGGGGTTGTTGATCGTCTTTAATATTATCGTGAATAAGGGTTAAACGATGCTCTTGGGTTTGGCTTGGAACAAGGCCTAACACCGCCACTTGGTTAAAGCGGTTATATTTCCAATCGACTTTATTATGATGTCCATCTTTATAGCCATTGGCTTTGGTGTGATTTAGGTTAAAAATGCCATAATTGTTGGCATTTCTAAAACCAGAAAAAATAGAATTATAAAAACTTTCGCCATAAACGCCGGCACTTATTTTAAAAGGACTTAAGCCTTTATTTACGCGTTCAGCAACGGAAAAGTAAGCCGTGCGATCATTATCATCAAATTGATTTTCCGGCATATAGCCTTGGGCATTCATTGGTGTAATTGGTTTAGGGGGATGGAAGGATTTGGTTAATTTCATTTGTTCTGGGTTTGCTAATTGTGTGGCAAAAGCAGCAGGTACAGCTAATAAAAGAAACCCTGTTGTAAGCAGTTTTTTCATATGAGCCTCGATGTAAATGAGAATGGTTTTTAACGGCAATACTTTACTAAAATACTCAAGCTTTGTAAATGCAGAAGATACACTAATTTCCCTTATAATTCAGTAGGTTATTTATATATGGAGTATGTTTTTATATGATGTTTTTTTTAAAATAGTCAGTTATTCAAATAATTACTTTTTGATAAAAATGATAAAAGACAAATAATTATTTTTTTTAATTAAATAAATTTTTTGAGGGCATCTTTTTTTCTAAAAAAGATCTTAATTTAAAAACAGATGAATTGTTTATCTATGATATTAATGGTAATTTTAGCGATCTTAGGAAAAGATAACGTAATGGGGAAACAGCAATGAAAAGAACAGATTATATTGATTGGGATGAGTATTTTATGGGGGTGGCTTTGTTGTCGGGTAAGCGCAGTAAAGATCCTAATACTCAAGTGGGCGCTTGTATCGTAAGTGACGAAAAGAGAATTGTCGGGCTTGGTTATAATGGATTACCAAAAGGTTGTAGTGATGATGAATTTCCTTGGGAAAGAGAAGGGGATTTTTTAGATACAAAATATCCTTTTGTGTGTCACGCCGAATTAAATGCAATTTTAAATACGACTACGAATTTGAAGGGGTATAGCATTTATGTGGCACTTTTTCCTTGTCATGAATGTAGCAAGGCCATTATTCAAAGTGGTATTAAAGAGATTGTTTATTTATCGGATAAATATAATGGTACTAAATCAGATTTGGCTTCTAAAAGAATGCTGGATGCCGCCGGCGTTGTTTATCGACAATTAAATACTACTAGAAAAGGTATTACTCTTTCTTTTACGGAAGAAGATTATTGAGCCTTAACTTGAGCTTTAGGCTTACATCTCTTACAATGCCCCCAATTTTTTAATTGAGATAATAATATGAATAATAATAAAGATATGATTTTTTCGGCGCCAATTAAGAATCTTGGTGATTTTACTTTTGATGAACAGGTGGCAGAAGTTTTTCCTGATATGATTTCTCGTTCTGTGCCGGGTTATTCAAACATTATTACGGCAATTGGGATGTTAGCCAGCCGCTTTGTAACAAATAATTCGAATGTGTATGATTTAGGTTGTTCTCGTGGGGCCGCGACTTTATCAGTACGCCGTAATGTAACGAAAAAAAATATAAAAATAATTGGCATTGATAATTCAGAACCAATGGTTGAGCGAGCCCGCCAATATTTAAATGCTTATCACAGTGATATTCCTGTTGAAATTTTATGTGATGATATTCGTAATGTAGAAATTGAAAATGCCTCGATGGTAATTTTAAATTTCACGTTACAATTTTTACCACCAGAAGATCGTGTTGCATTATTAACGAAGATTTTCAATGGCTTAAACAAAGGTGGCGTTTTAGTTTTATCGGAAAAATTTAAATTTGAATCAGAAGAAATGAATGAACTTTTAATTGATTTACACCATCAATTTAAACGAGCAAATGGTTATAGTGAATTAGAAGTGAGCCAAAAACGTACCGCCTTAGAAAATGTGATGCGCACAGACAGCATTCCAACACATAAAAAACGTTTAAAAGAAATTGGTTTTGAACAAGTAGAATTGTGGTTTCAATGTTTTAATTTTGGTTCAATGATTGCCATTAAAAAATAAGAGAATTTCAGTAAAAAAGAATAAAGCCTATTAATAATAGGCTTTATTTTTAAGGGTTATTTTTCGCTACGCAATTTCGCTAAAATTTGTTTCATTTTGCCATCAAGTGGGGCTTTAATTCGCATTTTTTCTTCTGTGCGAGGATGAAAGAAAACAATTTCAAACGCGTGTAAGAAAAGACGATTGAGGCCTAATGCCGACATTTTTTTGTCAAATTCTCGATCACCATATTTATCATCTAAGGCAATAGGATGTCCCGCATATTGTGTGTGTACACGGATTTGGTGAGTACGCCCAGTTACAGGAGAGGCTTTTACTAAGGTGGCATTTTGATAACGCTCTTCAATACGAAAACGGGTTTCAGAGGCTTTACCTTGCTCATTGACTCGAACAATGCGTTCGCCACTGGCTAATTCATTTTTTAATAGTGGGGCATTCACTACCTTACAATGGGATTGCCATTGACCACGAACTAAAGCTAAATAATCTTTTTGTACACGTTTTTCACGTAATTGAGCATGTAAGTTACGCAAGGCAGAACGTTTTTTGGCAACCAATAAAATACCAGAAGTATCTCTATCTAAACGGTGAACGAGTTCTAAAAAACGGGCATCAGGACGTAAAGCACGCAAGGCTTCGATAACCCCAAAATTTAAGCCACTACCACCGTGAACAGCAATGCCAGATGGTTTATTTAAAACTAATAACACCTCATCTTCATAAATTATTTGGTTTTCAAGTTGGCTAACTTTATTAAGTTTGGTGGAAACTTCAGGCGTGGCTTTTTGGGAAATACGCACAGGCGGAATGCGAACAATATCGCCCCCTTGTAATTTATATTCTGGTTTTATACGACCTTTATTTACACGAACTTCGCCTTTACGAATAATGCGATAAATTAAACTTTTAGGAACCCCTTTTAATTGATTTACTAAGTAGTTATCAATACGTTGTCCAGCTTCATCTTCACTTATTTCAGTAAGCTTAACTTTAGGGTTTAATATAGTGTCTTCAGTTTTATTCATTGGTTTTATTTAAATTGTAAAAAGTTGGCGCTATCATACCATAAAAAAATATATTTACCTTGCCAAAATAATCCCTACAAGGGATAATAGAGCGTATTTTTAAATGTAAAAATATATAAATTTAGTGTTAGTTGTTAGATATTTTTTAACGCTGCGAATGGCATAAGACGTAAAAAAATCTAACAAATTTTTATAGATATAAAAGAATCGTAGCTTGCCCTCCAAAATCAATGGAGGGTTTTGTTGTAGTTTGATTTTTTATCAGCAGGCAATCAAAGCACCCAGCAACTGACAGTCGAGAGAATGACATTTTGCGACAGACACGAGGTCGATTGCTAAGCACTATACGATACTTTTTTATCTTTTAATTCATAATATAAAGAGAACTTGAATGAAAAGAATGTTAATTAATGCGACTCAAAAAGAAGAGTTGCGCGTAGCCCTGGTTGACGGGCAAAGATTATTTGATCTAGATATTGAAAATCCAGGTCACGAACAAAAAAAAGCAAACATTTATAAAGGTAAAATTACCCGTGTTGAACCAAGCCTAGAAGCTGCATTTGTAGATTATGGCGCTGAGCGACACGGGTTTTTGCCTTTAAAAGAAATTGCTCGTGAATATTTCCCTGCCGATTATGTTTATCAAGGTCGTCCAAATATTCGAGATGTACTGACGGAAGGACAAGAAGTAATTGTTCAAGTGAGTAAGGAAGAACGAGGTAATAAAGGTGCGGCCTTAACAACTTTTGTTTCTTTAGCAGGTAGCTACTTAGTTATTATGCCAAATAATCCAAGAGCTGGCGGTATTTCTCGTCGTATTGAGGGGGAAGAGCGTTTAGAGTTAAAAGAAGCATTAAGTTCTTTAGATGTGCCTGAAGGTGTAGGTTTAATTGTTCGTACAGCGGGGGTGGGTAAATCACCAGAAGAATTACAATGGGATTTAAAAGTTTTATTACATCATTGGAATGCGATTAAACAAGCAGCAGAAAGTCGTCCTGCACCATTTTTAATTCATCAAGAAAGTGATGTTATTGTCCGTGCAATTCGGGATTATTTGCGTCGTGATATTGGTGAAATTTTAATTGATAACCAAAAAATTTATGATAAAGCACGAGCACATGTGAAATTAGTCCGTCCTGATTTTATTAATCGTGTGAAATTGTATCAAGGAGAAATCCCATTATTTAGTCATTATCAAATTGAATCTCAAATTGAATCAGCCTTCCAACGTGAGGTGCGTTTACCATCTGGAGGTTCAATTGTTATTGATGCAACGGAAGCTTTAACTGCCATTGATATTAACTCAGCAAAAGCAACCCGTGGTAGTGATATTGAAGAAACTGCGTTAAATACAAACCTTGAAGCAGCAGATGAAATTGCACGTCAATTGCGTTTACGTGATTTAGGTGGATTAGTGGTTATCGATTTTATTGATATGACTCCAGTACGTAATCAACGTGAAGTGGAAAATCGGATGCGTGATGCTGTTCGTCAAGATCGTGCGCGTATTCAGATTAGCCGTATTTCACGTTTTGGTTTATTAGAAATGTCTCGTCAGCGTTTAAGCCCATCTTTGGGAGAATCTTCTCACCATATTTGTCCACGTTGCCAAGGTACGGGAAAAATTCGTGATAATGAATCTTTATCTTTATCAATTTTACGCTTGTTAGAAGAAGAAGCCCTAAAAGAAAATACAAAACAAGTACATACAATTGTGCCTGTAAAAATTGCGTCATATTTATTAAATGAAAAACGTAATGCTATTCATAAAATTGAAAAACGTCATAATGTCACCATTGTTGTTGCGCCAAATGAAAGTATGCAAACGCCACATTTCCAAGTTTTCCGAGTGAGAGATGGCGAAGATATGGGGGTATTAAGCTATAACTTAGCAAAATTACATGAACAAGATGATGATATTTTTAATCAAGAAGAAAGTTTAGTTTCACGTAATATTGAAGTTCCTGCATTAAATGTGGAATCAACCTTAGAAAATGCCGCGGTTTCATTAGCTATCGAAACTCCCGCTCCTACACCAGCGAAAAAAGACCTGAATAAAGATGGTAATAAACCTTCATTTATTGCGCGCTTATTTGCAAAAGTTAAAGCGTTTTTCGTTCCTGAACCAGAAGTTGAAGAAAAACCAAAAACACGTCAGAAATCTCGCCGGAATAATCGTTCTCGACGTAATAATAATGAGAATCGCCCACGTAGAGCACGTAATGAACGTAATACCAATCAGGATACTCGTAGCAATGAACGACCAGAGAAAAATGAAAGTCGTCATCGCAACACTGAGCGTCCAAATAAACGTGTACGTAAAATTTCTGCAGATGTACAAAATGAAACACGTACAGCAGAGAACGTGAAGGTGGTGAGTGAAGAAAAAGTAACGAAAGCAGCGGTGAAAGCGCCAGTACAGCGTCGAGCACGAAGAGACTTAAGTAAAAAAGTCCGCATTGCGAATGGGGATGAAAGCACAGAGGTTAAACTTGATAATAACAAAGATATATCTGTTGTTACGGAGCAACCAATAAAAAACAATGCTAAAAGCAATAAAGTAAAAACTGAGGTGGCGGAAAAAGCACCGAAGAAACAGCAAGATATTGCAAAAGCAGAGAAAAAAGTTGATTCAAAAGTGAAAACAGAAGTGGTGGAAACACTAGAGGTTGAAGCTAATGATGTTGTGCTAAAAAATGAAAATAAAAATGTTGCTGAAATGAATAATAATGAGAAACGCCGTGATGGTGCTCGTCAACGTCGTTTACCAAGACATTTACGTTTAAACAGCCAGCGTCGCCGTCGCAATCAAGAAGTTAAAGCTCCAATGGCATTATTTGCTGCAGTTGCTTCACCTGAGTTTGCAAGTGGTAAAGTGTGGGTTTATCAAGAAACCTTAGAGCCTAAAGCAAGTAAAGCGAATACTTTCTTATCTGTTGATGAATTACTTGAGCAGCAAGATCAAAATGATTGTAAGAATGTTAATATTCCCGCTATGCCAGTTTTAGAAACAAAAGCAGAGCGTGAACTGCCTTTAGAAAATTTTATTCCTCAACCAGCGAATAAAGCGGTACAGGAAAAAATTAAAGAATCTTTAGAGCAACTTAATCTCTCTGAGCAAGAAAAAGTGGCTGTAGTTGAAGCAGATTCTAAAACTGTAGTTGAAGCAGATTCTAAAACTGCAGTTGAAACAGAAGTTACAACAGAAAGCCCTTCAAGCTTAGAGAAAACTGAAAGTGAAGAAACGGTGATTATTGAAGTAGAACCTTTTGTTTCTGATTACCAATTTGAAGGTCGTATAGGAACAATTTCAGCTGTACTTCATACTAAATCAGCAATGACAAAAGCTATTGCTTCTGAAGAAGAAGTAAAAGTGTATCCTATTGTTGAATGGAAGCAATCTCGTTATTATTTCCATGGCAAAGGAGATGCTGGTCATCAAAGTGCAAGTAGTCATGTTTATTCAGAGCCAACACAAGCGATTGCGGCAGAAGAATAAAAATAAAAATTAAGGAAAAGCCTGAAATTACATCAGGCTTTTTTTATAAAAAATAATCAGTGTGAATATAATTAATGCAGTTAAACGTTTTTTTTGAAAAAGTTAAGTTTAAGCTGTTGACGATTGTAATAAAACAACGTATTATTCGCACCACTTACGGAGAGATGGTCGAGTGGTTTAAGGCACCGGTCTTGAAAACCGGCGAGGGTTTGTAGCCCTCCTAGGGTTCAAATCCCTATCTCTCCGCCAATTATTCTATAAGAAGCCGTTAATTACTTGATAATTAACGGCTTTTTTTAATTTAAGCAAATCTTATTTGTCCTATTAAGGGTGCTAAAGAATGACAGTTTTGTTTTTATAAACAAAAACTTTGTCTTCAATAACAAGATCTAGGGCTTTCGTTAATACACTTTTTTCTACATCACGTCCTGCTTTAATCATATCTTCAATACTATAAGTATGATCAATCGTTATTACATCTTGTTTTATTATAGGCCCTTGGTCTAGTTCATTATTGATAAAATGAGCAGTCGCACCAATAATTTTTACACCACGTTTATAGGCTTGCTCGTAGGGTTTTGCGCCAATAAATGCTGGCAAGAAAGAGTGGTGAATATTGATAACTCTATTAGGATAGCGTTCGACAAATTCTGGATTTAAGATGCGCATATATTTTGCGAGGACAATATAATCCGGATGGTATTGATCAATTGTTTGTGCTAATCGTTGATCATGTTCGACTCGAGATAAATTTAAATGACTAATATGGTGAAAGGTAATGTTAAATCGTCTAGCGAGATCTTCTAAATCAGGATGATTACCAATTATTGCCGCAATTTCAATGTTTAAGGCTCCATAGTAGCATTTCATTAGGATATCGCCTAGACAGTGAGCTTCTTTTGTCACTAGAATTACAATGCGTTTACGCTGATTTTCAATTAAGCGACAATGGGAGTGATTGGGTAATGTTAACTGTAGATCTTTTAATAGATTTTCTTGATTAAAATTTCCTTCAAGCTCTGTACGCATAAAAAAATGGCGAGTTTCGAAATCAACGAATTCATTATTGTTCACAATATTGAGTTTGTATTGGTAGCAAATATTAGTAATTTTTGAAACTAATCCTTTATTATCAGGGCAATCTGTTAGAAGTATTTTTGTATTTGACATAAGATAATTCCTTTTTAAAAATAAAGCACAATCTGATAATAAGAATGTACTTATTTTATTTATTAAATTTTAAATTCAGAAAGAGAATGGCCATCATCAAGAGCTTGTTGAATTGTTTTAGGGGTTCGACCTTGACCAGTCCAAGTTTTTATTTCACCATTTTTATTGGTATATTTATATTTTGCAGGACGGGGCTTTCTTTTTTTTCGTGTTTTTTTCACCGGATTTAATTCTTCGAGAGAAATTCCATTTTCAGCTAATAAATTTTTATATTTTTCAATACGATCTTGATGCTCTGCTTCTCTTAAAGACTCTTCTTTTAATGCTAATCGTTTTTCATTAACAACAATTTTAACTTTTTGTAGAATAAGCTCTAATTGCTCTAAAGTTAATTCGCGAGAAATAGCTCGTAAACTGCGGATATTATTTAAATTTTTAATTAAGTTCGACATATTATTTCCTTTGAAATGTGAGTAAAAATAAATCACGAAAACAAGATAACAAAAAATAAAAAGAAGGTAAATTGAAAAGCATTAATATATTTTTATTATTTATTTTATAAGCTTTTAAATAGTTGCATAAATAATAAACCTCAAAAGCAAAGGATACTTTTGAGGTTTTTAGTTTTTAATTATCAGTATAAATTAATCTTCTTTTAGTGGAACAACTAACATATCAACAGTAATGCTGTTCATCACTTGTCTTGTTGAAGACATTAATTTACTCCAGAAATCTTGGTGATGTCCGGTAATAAGTAAATCAATATTATATTTATCAATGGCATCAGAAAGTACTTGTACTAAATCACCGCTACCACTTAGTTTTTCTGCAATAGGGTAGCCAGCATTATTGGCTAACTGTAGTAAGGCTTGATGGGTTTCACTTGTAATGCGTTCTTGCATTGATGTCATATTCACATCAATTAACCCCGTATAAAGGTCTGAAAAATTTACATCAACATGGATAACAGAAAGTTTTGCATTATGCTGTTTGGCTATTCCTGCGGCTTTTTTGATTAAGAATGGGCTTTCTTCAGAAAGATCCACTGCGACTAAAATGTGATTGTACATATTTATCTCCTCTAAATTGGGTTAATAAAAATAAACTTTTAGCTATAATATCATTGAGATATAGAAAAAAGTATGGCGTAGATCACGTTTTACGAAAAATATTTATATTTCATAGGCATAACCATTGTAAGGGTAACTATTACAGTTTTTGTAACAGAGTGAAATAAAAAGGAGTAATTTATGGCATATTCAATTAATGATTTTATAAAAATTATTGCACAATTAAGGGACCCGCAAAAAGGCTGTCCTTGGGATTTAAAACAAACAAATCGAACAATGATACCGCATTTATTGGAAGAAACTTATGAGGTGATTGATGCAATAGAAAAAGATCAAACTCCAGAGTTAAAAGAAGAATTAGGTGATTTGTTGTTGCAGGTTGTGTTTTTAACTCAATTGGCGACAGAAAATGGTGAGTTTGATTTTAATGATGTTGTCAATGAAGTTGCCAGCAAAATTATTCGTCGTCACCCGCATGTTTTTGGAGACGTTAAGGCGACAAATGCAGAAGAAGCATTAGCAAGTTGGAATGCCATTAAAAAAGAAGAAAGAATAGAAAAGGGCTATCAATCTATTTTAGATAATGTTCCAAATGCTTTTCCCGCATTAATGAGGGCTGAAAAATTACAAAAATGCTGTGCTAAAGTGGGATTTGATTGGGAATGTGCTAATGATGTTTTGAGAAAAGTTGAAGAAGAATTATTAGAATTAAAACAAGAAATGGATCAGCAAACAGTGGCAAAAATAAGAGTGGAAGAAGAGTTGGGTGATTTGATTTTTTCTATAGTCAATTTAGCTCGGCATTTAAATTGTAATGCTGAAGATATTTTGATGAATGCCAATAAAAAATTTGAACGTCGTTTCCGAGAGGTTGAAACAAAATTAAGAGCAGCAGGCAAAACCTGTGAGCAAAGTAATTTAGAAGAAATGGATGCCTTGTGGGATGAAGTTAAAGTAGAGGAGCGTTTAGAAAATAAACACTAAATTTAAGACTTAATTTGAAATGTTTATAATTTATTTTCATAAAGTTAACAAATGTTTTCCCTTTTGGTGATCTGGCTCACAGATTTAACAACAGTTTTACAGTTATATTACAAAAACTTCTTTATATCTTATAGAATGGCTCTTTATTTTATAAGAGTCATTTTATTGAGGAATTTTTATGGCACTTTTTCTTAGTATTTTCCCTATTGTATTATTAATCTACTTAATGGTTAAGCGTAATGCTTGGCCTTCTTATGTAGCACTACCTTGGATTGCAGTTGTTATTTTAATTATTCAATTAATCTTTTTCCAAACGGATATTACAACTATAAGTGCAAATATTGTTTCTGCGTTAATTGCAGTACAAACGCCGATAACAGTAATTTTTGGTGCAATTTTATTTAATTACTTCTCTGAAATGTCAGGTGTAACAAATACATTACGTAAGTGGCTGGGGCATATTAATCCAAATCCAGTGGCACAGTTAATGATTATTGGTTGGGCTTTTGCTTTTATGATTGAAGGCGCAAGTGGTTTCGGTACACCAGCAGCTATTGCAGCCCCTATTCTTGTAGGCTTAGGCTTCCCTCCATTACGCGTAGCAATGCTTGCTTTAGTAATGAACTCTGTTCCTGTATCATTCGGTGCGGTAGGTACACCAACATGGTTTGGGTTTGCCCCGTTAAATTTAGGTAATGCAGAAATTTTACAAATTGGTGCAATTAGCGCAACCATTCATGCTATTGCCGCAACAATTATTCCAATTTTAGCGTTACGTTTCATTGTAAGTTGGCAAGAAATTCGTAAAAATATTGTGTTTATCTATATTAGTATTTTTGCTTGTGTTATCCCTTATGTTGCAATTGCTTTCTTTAACTATGAATTCCCTGCTTTAGTTGGTGGGGCAATTGGGATGTTAGTATCTATTTTTGTAGCGAATAAAGGTTTTGGTTTATCAAAAACAGAAGCTCATGAAGAAGAGCATGTGTTATCTTATAAATCTGTAATGAAAGCATTGTTACCAACAGGTTTATTAATCTTTATTTTAATTGTTACACGTATCCACCAATTACCATTTAAAGCAATGTTAACAAATGCTACTCATTGGGTCGGTGTTCAATTGGGATCTTTAGGTTACTTTGATATTAGTAAAGGATTAGTATTAAGCCTAAATAATATTTTTGAAACAGGTATTAATTCAAGCTATAAACTTCTTTATGTTCCAGCTTTAATTCCATTTATTATTACGGTATTAATTGCAGCTCCAATCTTTTCACTTTCTTTCAATAAAACGAAAAATATTTTTTCAGAAAGTTTAAAACAAACTAAAAATCCATTCTTAGCATTAGTTGGTGCTTTAGTTATGGTTAAATTAATGCTTGTTGGTGGTGATGGTTCAATGGTTAAAATTATCGGTAAGAGTTTTGCTGATGCAACCGGTCAATATTGGACGTTATTTGCTGCTTACTTAGGTGCAGTTGGTTCATTCTTCTCTGGTTCAAATACCGTATCAAACTTAACATTTGGTAGTGTTCAATTATCAACAGCAGAATTAACCGGGTTATCCTCAGTATTAATTTTAGCATTACAATCAGTTGGTGGTGCTATGGGAAATATGGTTTGTATTAATAATATTATCGCTGTAAGTTCAGTGCTTAACATTAAAAATGAAGAAGGTACAATTATTAAGAAAACCATTGTTCCAATGATTGTATATGGTATTATTGCCGGCCTTAGTGCAATGTTCATCATTCCACTATTATTTAATTTAACATCTTAATTTTAAAGATTTTAAATATTCAAAAGATTGCTTATAGATAAGTAAGCAATCTTCTTTTAAAAATGAGAGGTTCTTATGGAATTCAATATAAATGTAAAATACCCAGATGTTGAAGCATTGCGTCGTCGAGCTAAAAAACGTATGCCACGTTTTGCGTATGATTATTTAACAGAGGGTTGTAATAATGATTTAAACCTTCATAAAAATGAAGCTGATATTCAGAAAGTTGAATTGATGCCAAATTATTTAACAGATTATCGTCAATCATCATTAAAAAAAGAATTATTTGGTCATGAATATGATGTGCCATTTGGTATTACTGCAGTAGGATTACAATCCTTAATGTGGCCAAATACACCAGAAATTTTAGCGAAAAGCGCCGTTAAATATAATATGCCATTCATGCTTTCTACAGTAACTACAATGTCTATTGAAGAAACTGCAGAGATTACAAATGGTAAATTCTGGTTCCAACTTTATTATCCTAAGAGTGATGAATATCGTAAAGATATTTTAGATCGTGCTTGGGATAATGGTTGTCGTGTTTTAGTATTGCTATCTGATGTTCCTACTTTTGGTTATCGACCAAAAGATATTTACAATGGATTAGGTATGCCCCCTAAAATGTATTTACGTAATATTTTAAATGCTATGACTAAGCCGGTTTGGGGTATTGAGACCTTAAAACATGGTAGTATGCCACGCTTTAAAACATTAGAAAAATATATGCCAGGTGGTATGGATTTACGTCAATTAGGTGTCTTTATGGATGATTTCTTTGATGGTAAATTAACGGTTGATCGTATTAAGAAAATTCAAGAACATTGGAAAGGTAAAATCGTGGTTAAGGGTATTGCTAGCCCAGAAGATGCTCAAACTTGTGTAGATTTAGGCTTAGACGGTATTATCGTTTCTAACCATGGTGGTCGCCAATTAGATGCGGGTCCTTCTACAATTAGTACATTAGGCCCTATTTTAGATCAAGTGAAAGGTAAAATTACAGTAATGATGGATAGTGGTATGCGTTCTGGTCCTGATATTGCTCGTGTTTTAGCAAGTGGTGCTGATTTCTGTTTCTTAGGACGTCCATTTATGTATGGTACAGGTGCTATGGGTTCTAAAGGGGGAGATCAAGTTTGCCAAATTTTACAACGTGAATTTTTACAAGTTATGCAACAATTAAACTGTGAAAAAGTAGAAGATTTACCTAATTTCTTAATTAAAAAGAAATAGGTTTTCTTTAAGTAAAAGATAAATATAATTTAAGCCCAAAAGTCGAAAGTTGCTTTTGGGTTTTTATTTAAATTATTTTTAAAATTTCGATAATGAAGGAAAGAGAGTGTATTTTACAGAAGTAACTCATTGAAAATAAATATAAAAGTTTCTTTAGTGACAGAATATGGAATTAAAAGTGGTTGCGGGGGCCGGATTTGAACCAACGACCTTCGGGTTATGAGCCCGACGAGCTACCAAGCTGCTCCACCCCGCGACTGAGGTGTATTATCTTTATTTTAAAAATATTGATAATAATTTGATATATCGGATTAAATGGTTGCGGGGGCCGGATTTGAACCAACGACCTTCGGGTTATGAGCCCGACGAGCTACCAAGCTGCTCCACCCCGCGTCCGATGTGGTGTAATATACTCGCTTCAAAAAAGAATGCAAGCATAAATATAAGAATTCAGAGTGTTTGACATAAAAATAGGCAAAAATAGATTAAAATGCTGTTTTTTTGTATGTTTTTCAAAAAAAATATGGAGTTTTTTGTGGAATGATTTCTTTTTTATATAAAAAACGCTATATTCGCGTATTGTGCAACGATGGAGAAAATAAAGTGAAAATAGATATTTTAAATAAAGGCATTATATTGTGCATATTAATATCTTTAGGTGCTTGTTCTAGTATCAGTAAGGAAGAACAGAAAAAAGTAAATATGCAAACTTTCGGGGCTAAATTTGAAGGCAGAAATATTCAAGAGCAACCTTTATCAAAAGTTTCTTTTATTAAGAATCAAGAGAATATAGTAAATAGCAAACAATTTTTAACGCAATTAAACTATTTAAGAAACTCATCTCCAAAACTTGCTGAAAAATTTGAAAAAACTTACCAAAAAGTTTTATTGTGGGTGCATCAAGGGGCACGCGTTGAAACCTTGCCATTTTTTGATGTTGATATTCAAAGAATGAAAGGACAAGAGGGATATCAAAATGTTTTAATGACAGGATATTATTCTCCAGTTTTACATGCTAGAAAAAATAAAGTAGGGGAATTTATTTATCCAATTTATGCTTTACCAAAATATAAGGGATATTCTCGTGCTCAAATTTATAATGGGGCATTAAAAGGAAAAGGTTTAGAATTAGCTTATAGTAATTCCTTAATGGATAATTTTCTTTTAGGGGTTCAAGGTAGTGGATATGTTGATTTAGGAAATGGACAGTTAGATTATTTGGCTTATGCTGGTCAGAATGGGAAAAAATATGTTTCTATTGGGCGGTTGCTGATCGAAGATGGTGAGATCCCAAAAGAGAAAATGTCTATTCAAGCAATTAGAGATTGGGCAAAAGCACATCCAGATAAATTAAAAGGGCTATTAGAGCGAAATCCATCTTACATTTATTTTAAGGAAGATCCTAAAGGAAGTGTGAAAGGGGCAGCTGGTGTGCCTTTAGTTCCAATGGCTTCAGTTGCAGCTGATCGCAATATATTACCGTCAGGTTCGATTATTTTGGTTGAAGTTCCAACTATTGATGATGAAGGTCATTGGGAAGGAACACATAAATTACATTTAATGATAGCATTAGATGTCGGGGGAGCGGTAAAAGGTCAACACTTTGATTTATATCGTGGAATTGGAGATTCAGCAGGGCATATTGCTGGATTATCAAAACATTTTGGACGTGCTTGGGTATTACAATAATGAAGAGAATAGATAATTTTGAACAATGTTTTGGCGGAATAGCTCGTCTTTATGGGAAAGAAAATTTAACTAAATTTAGACAATCTCATATTTGCGTCATTGGGATTGGTGGAGTTGGCTCTTGGGCTGTTGAGGCATTAGCTCGTAGTGGAATTGGTGAAATAACCATGATTGATATGGACGATATTTGTGTAACCAATATTAATCGGCAATTACATGCATTAACCAATAGTATCGGAGAATTGAAAACTGAAGCAATGAAACATCGGATTCAACAAATTAATCCTGAATGTAAGGTTAATATTATTGATGATTTTATTGGATTAGAGAATTTACCAGAATATTTAAATAAAAATTATGATTACATTATTGATGCTATTGATAGTGTGAAAACAAAAGCTGCAATTATTGCTTACTGTAAACGAAATAAAATTAAGCTCATTACCGTTGGTGGAGCGGGTGGTCAAACAGATCCTAGTCAAATTAAAATTGCAGATTTAAGTCGTACTATTCAAGACCCTTTAGCCTCTAAAGTAAGATCAATATTACGCAAAGAGTATAACTTTAGCCAAAATCCTAAACGTAAATTTGGAATAGATTGCGTATATTCAACACAAGCATTAATTTTTCCACAAGTTGAAGGAGGTTGTGAGGTATCTGCAACAATGAATTGTGCAAATGGTTTTGGAGCAGTAACAATGATAACGGCAACTTTTGGGTTTTTTGCAGTATCAAGAGTATTAGAAAAATTATCAAAAAAAAGCTAGTAATTTAATGGAAAATAATATAAATTAACCATCTATTTGATAATCATTCTCATTTAGGAGTAAATATGACTTCACAACATTACTTTAAGAAATTGGCGCTTACAACGGCTTTAGTCTCTTTTTCAGCAGCTGCAAGTGCAACTGTATTGACTTCAATTAAACCATTAGGTTTTATTGCATCTTCAATTGCAGATGGGGTAACGGATACGAAAGTTTTAGTTCCGGCAGGAGCATCACCCCATGATTATAGTTTAAAACCATCAGATGTGCAAAAATTAAAAAATGCTGAACTGGTTGTATGGGTCGGTAAAGATGTAGATTCTTTTTTAAGTTCTTCTATATTAAATAATTTTTCTCAAGATAAATTAGTTACAATTGCTAATTTGCCGGAAGTAGATGAAGATGTTTTATTAACAGGTCATCATCACCATCACCACCACCATCACGATGAGGGTGCAGAAGAACATCATCACCATGATCACGATGAAGGTGCAGAAGAACATCATCACCATGATCACGATGAAGGTGCAGAAGAACATCATC
>SAMEA104404106__coassemble_171_pt1 | contig 82567 bp, 48 predicted proteins | sample SAMEA104404106__metabat2_high_PE_050 | metagenome-assembled genome bin SAMEA104404106 (sample SAMEA104404106) | Balaenoptera acutorostrata | reverse complement strand
TAATCAGAAAACTGAAGGCTGAAAGGTAAATGAAGGTTGTTAAAATCTTTCTGTCTTCTGTCCTCAGGCCACTGATCCGCAAAGAAATGAACAAATAAGCAACCGTTAAGGCGAGTTAAAAGAAAGAAAAAAAGATAACAACTATATTGACAAACACCTCTAAAAACAAACAGTAAAATGCCACCGTTATTCTAATACTAATCCACCCTAAAATATCCCCGTTTATCAAATTCCCCCTAATCTATCCTATAGTGATGGAGGGGGAAGTTAATAACTTAATCTATGGTTTAATTTTGAAGATTAATAGCAAATTGATATAAAGCATTTTTCTTACAACCGTAAAGTTCCGCCACGATGCTGGCGGCTTTTTTGAGGGGGAGTTCTTGGCTGATTAGGTGGAGGGCCTGTTGAGCCTCTAATGGGATTTCGGGGCCCTCTGTTTTGGCTTTGCCTTCCACAATAAGAACCATTTCCCCTTTGGTGCGATTATTGTCTTCTTTGAGCCAAGGTAATAAGGCGCCTAGCGTATCGCCGCTGATAGTTTCCCAGGTTTTGGTAATTTCTCGAGCAAGAACCACATAGCGTTCTTCGCCAAAAACTTTTTGCATATCTTCTAAGGTGGCTAAAATGCGGTGGGTTGATTCATAAAAAATCATAGTGCGTTCTTCATTTAATAAGTCTTTTAGCTTATCGCAACGGCCTTTACTTTTGGCAGGTAAAAAGCCTTCAAAACAAAAGCGATCAGAAGGAATACCGGCGGCGGATAAGGCGGTAATGGCGGCACAAGGGCCTGGCAATGGCACGACTTTTATCCCTGCTTGACGACATTTACGCACTAAATGGAAACCCGGGTCGCTAATTAGTGGGGTCCCGGCATCCGAAATTAAGGCAATATTAATGCCTTGTTGAAGTTTTGCGACGAGGTTTTCGGCTTTTTGTTGTTCGTTGTGATCATGTAATGCAAAGAATGGTTTTTTGATGCCGTAATGGCTTAATAATAATCCACTGTGGCGGGTATCTTCGGCGGCGATAAGGTCAACTTCTGCAAAAACGGCTAATGCACGTTGGGTAATATCTTGTAAATTGCCAATAGGTGTTGGCACTATGTATAAAATTCCACTTAAATTTGTCATTTTTAACGTCTTTTATTTGATTTTAATTTATTAGGTAAGTAAGATCGCCCCACTGCATATTTTCAAGGAGCAATTATGCCTATTCTATTACATCGTAAGAACTTTAAACATCTTTTAATGCCATTTTGTTTAAGTGTTTTGGTATCAAGCTGTAGTAATTTTATTGGAATGCCACAAAATACCCTACTTCAACAAGATGCCAATGCAAGCTCAGATTTCTATTTACGTCAAATGCGTCAAGCATCAACCATAGAGGAACAGCAAAATTATAAACTTTTGGCCGCACGAGTATTAATTAAGGAAAATAAAATTGCTCAAGCAAAAGCGATGCTTGCAAGTTTACAAAACTTAAATACGGATCAACAGCTAGACAAATCTTTAACCGAAGCCTATTTAGCCGCTGTTGAAAAAAATAATGCCCTCGCCAATTCACAATTAGCAAATATTGATTTTGCTAATCTTAATACCTCACAAAAAGTTCGTTTTTATCAAGTAAAAGCCCTTTTAGCTCAAAATAGCCAAGATTTATTAGCGGCCATTGAAGCCCACACTAAAATTGATGGCTTATTGCAAGATATGGGGAAAAAGCAACAAAATAATGATCAAACTTGGGCATTGTTACAACAGGCCGATCCAGATTTAATCACCGCTGCGGCCACTTATGCATCAGAGCCAACCTTAAAAGGCTGGTTAGATTTAGCCCAAATTTATCACCAAAATTTAAATAATCCGGCGGCATTACGTAGTGCTTTACAAAATTGGAAATATGCTCATCCAAATCATGTTGCCACTTATTTATTCCCAAAAGAATTACAACGTATTTTTAATTTTCAACATATTAATGTTGATCGCGTGGCTTTAGTTTTACCGTTAAGCGGTCGTTTGCAATTAATTGGTCAAACTGTGAAAAAAGGTTTTGAATCTCAAGCCGGCCAATATATTCCGGTGCAAACCTTTGACACCACAAAAATGCCTATGCAACAAATTATGCAAGATATTAAAATGCAAGGTATTACTAATGTGGTTGGGCCGTTATTAAAACAAAATGTTAATGCACTGCAAGCTCATCCGGAATGGTCGGCGGGCTTAAATGTATTAGCCTTAAATAATGTGCAAAATACTTATGGCTCTCATAATCTTTGCTATTATGGTTTATCGCCAGAAGATGAGGCTGTGGCTGCGGCAAATAAAATGTGGCAAGACCACATTACTAATCCATTCGTCCTTATGCCACAAAATAGCTTAGGCCAACGTGTGGCCAATGCCTTTAATGCTCGCTGGCAACAACTTGCCAATACCGATGCCAATATTCAGTATTATACAAATGCCGATCAAGTATTACCGAATCTTGAAACGGCGGTAGGAAATCAAGTACAAGCCATTTATACCATTGGTAATAATGAGCAATTAGCCAGTATTAAAACCGCTGTAGATAACACTAATAGCACCTTAAAAATGTATACTAGCTCAAGAATTAATTCACCAAATAATTTGCCGGCTTACCGCTTACTTATGAATGGTGTGCAATTTAGTGATATTCCATTGTTCCAAGATAAACAAGGCGAAGAATATATTAATGCGGCCAAAGCCACTCGTCAGGATTATTCTTTAATGCGTTTATATGCCATGGGCGAAGATGCTTGGCAATTGATTAATCAATATAATGAATTACGCCAAATTCCTGGTTTTAATATCAAAGGATTAACGGGTAAAATTCAAGCTTCTCCTCAATGTGAAATGCGTCGTGAAGTGACTTGGTTTGAATTTAAAGATGGTAGCGTTGACATTATTCAAAGTCCGACTTTAGAGCAATTACCTGTTGCGGAAAGTTCTGATACTGAACAAGCTCAACCTGATGTGAATTTAACCGAACCCTTAACGCCTTCTGTACAATAATGAAAAAAAATACTCGCCAACAAGGTGCTTATTTTGAACAGCAAGCTCGTTTATATTTAGAAAAAAAAGGATTACGCTTTATTGCTTCGAATATTTTTTTTAAATGTGGCGAGCTAGATTTAATTATGCTGGATGGTGAAACCATTGTTTTTGTGGAAGTGAGACAACGGAAATCGAATCTTTTTGGTTCCGCCGTTGAAAGTATTGATTACCGTAAACAGCAACGATGGTTAAATGCGGCAAATTTATGGTTAATGCAAAAAAATCTTAGTTTAGAAGATGCCAATTGCCGTTTTGATGTTATTGCTTTTGAGCCTCCAAATAATACTATCATTTGGTTACCCAATTTTTTAGATGATTAACTTAAACAACCAAACATAATATTAAAAGAAGATAATAAAATGTTAGACAAAATTAAAGATCTTTATAAGGAAAGTATTCAGTCTCAGATTTCTGCTTCGAGTTTACTCACAGAACAAATCGTACAAGGTGTAGAGGCCATGGTTGGTTGTTTACTACAAAATAAAAAAATTATTGTATGTGGTCATGGCCGTGCTTATGCTAATGCCCAGATTTTAGTGGCAAATTTACTCAACCGTTATGAATTAGCACGCCCGAGTTTTCCTTCTGTTTTATTAAATTTAGACAGTGCCGTCGGGGCGGCTATTATTGCTGAAAAAGGCCATAATGATTTGTATCAACGTCAATTTGATGCAGTGGCGCAAGCGGGAGATTTATTAATTATTTTCTCTCCTTGCGATAATGAAGAAGCCGTTTTAAATGTGATCCACAGCGCCTTAAATAAAGAATTAAAAATTATTGCTTTAACCGGGGCCAATCACGATCACGTAAAAGGCATTTTAACGGAAAACGATTTAGAAATTGCCGTGCCAGCCACCAAAGAAAGTCGCATTTTAGAACAACATCTTTTTATTATTAATAGCTTTTGCGAGTTAATCGATTATACTCTATTCGCTCACTCTTAAATTTTATTTCATCCCGCTAACCTTTAAGGAGAAAACGATGAATTACTCAAAATTAAAATCCATTATGTTGATCATTAGTAGCGCTGTATTATTGCAAGCTTGTGTTCCAGCGGCCATTGTTGGCGGTACTGCCGTGGCGGCCAAAGTGATTACTGATCCAAGAACTGTCGGCACACAAATTGATGATGAAACATTAGAAGAACGTGTTTTATTTAATTTACGCCGTGATCCTCAAATCCGCAAAGATGCCCGCTTAAATGTGGTTTCTTATAACAATATGGTTTTATTAGTCGGCCAAGTGCCAAACCAAGCCTTAAAAGATCAAGCTGGTAATATTGCCAAAGGCGTGGAATATGTGCGTGGTGTCTTTAATCAATTAACCATTGGGCCAAAAATTAGCTCTGGCCGAGTAATCAAAGATTCTTGGGTAACCTCACAAGCAAAATCAAAACTCTTAGTCACGAAAGGCATTAAAAGTAACGATATTAAAGTGGTTACCGAAAATGGCGTCGTTTATTTAATGGGCGATGTAACAAAACAAGAAGCAACACTTGTTGTCGATACTGTTCGTTACTTGGACGGCGTTAAAAAAGTCGTGGTGCTCTTCCAATATTTAAATTAAAACAAGCTGGCGAAAATATATGAAAACTATCCCTTTCTTTGTGACAGGGATAGTTGGTTTATGCTAAAATCGTCAGCCATTTATTACTAAATACTTTAATTTTTTATTCTATTTTAATAAGGATTACATAATGAAAACTTTAGAAGGTCAAATTGCTGCGCCAAATGCGAAAATTGCCATCGTCATTGCCCGCTTCAATAGCTTTATTAATGAAAGCTTACTTGAAGGTGCAATTGATGCATTAAAACGTATGGGGCAGGTAAAAGACGAAAACATCACTATTATTCGTGCACCTGGTGCTTACGAATTGCCATTAGTTACTCGTCGTTTAGCTAATAGCGGTAAATTTGACGGTATTGTTGCATTAGGTACTGTAATTCGTGGTGGCACAGCTCACTTTGAATATGTTGCGGGTGAAGCAAGTAGCGGTTTAGGTCAAGTGGCAATGAATTCTGAAATTCCTGTTGCCTTTGGCGTATTAACAACTGAAAACATTGAACAAGCTATTGAGCGTGCTGGGACCAAAGCTGGTAATAAAGGTGCTGAAGCTGCTTTAGTGGCTTTAGAAATGATTAATTTATTAGCTGAAATTGACGCTAACTAATAACGAGAAAATAATGACCGTACAACGTAAAAAACCTTCTGCTCGCCGTCGTGCGAGAGAATGTGCAACTCAAGCTTTATATGCTTGGGCTGTTTCACAGAATGCTCCAGAAGCTATTGAATTAGCTTTCACAACAGATCATGAAGATGAATTAAAAGGCACAGATAAGCCTTACTTTAGTAAAATTTTCCGCCAAACTGTCAACAATGTAGAACAAATTGACTTTACATTAGAACCTTTCTTAGACCGTGACTTTACGGAATTAGATCCTATTGAACGTGCAATTCTACGTTTAGCAGCATACGAATTATTATTTGAAATGGATGTCCCTTACAAAGTTGTTATCAATGAAGCTATTGAAGTGGCAAAATCTTTTGGTGCTGAAGAAAGTCATAAATATATAAATGGTGTATTAGATAAGTTGGCACCAACTTGTCGTCGATAATCAATTAAAAGATTTTCCCCAACTGGGGAAAATTTTTTTGCTTAAATTTAAGGGAATAAAATGAATCAGGGCGAATTTGATTTAATTAAGCAGTATTTCAATGGCTCAAAACGAAAATTGCGCAAGGATGTGATTCTTGCCATTGGCGATGACTGTGCGGTCACGGAACATAAAAGTAACCAGCGCATTGCCATCACGACTGATACTATGGTTGAAAATACACATTTTCTTCCTTCCATTTCGCCTGCTGATTTGGCTTATAAAGCGGTTGCCACAAATTTAAGTGATCTCGCTTCCATGGGGGCGGAACCAGCTTGGGCTTCGCTTGCGATCACCTTGCCTCAAGCCAATAAAGCTTGGTTAGCTGAATTTAGCCAAAGTTTATTTGAAATTTTAGACTACTATAATGTGAGCTTAATCGGTGGCGATACCACAAAAGGTGATACCCTCGTCGTTACCATTACTGCGCAAGGTATTATTTCCAAAGGTAAGGGATTATGTCGGCATAAAGGTGAAGAAGGTGATTGGATCTATGTTTCAGGCACGCTTGGTGATAGCGCCGCTGGTTTAAGCTTGTTACAACAAGGTATTTCTTCGCCCAAATTTACATTTTCACCTTATATGCCTACTGATCTCCCAACGCAAGACTATCTTTTATGTCGTCATTTACGCCCAACCCCAAGAGTCTTGCTCGGGCATTTATTGGCAACCAATGATATTGCTAATGCGGCCATTGATATTTCTGATGGGCTCATTGCAGATCTTGGCCATATTTTAGAAAGAAGCCAATGTAGTGCGGTATTGTTCTTAGATAAACTGCCTTTATCGCAAGCATTACTTCAAACTGTCGGCCCGAAACAAGCGGAAAACCTCGCTTTAAGCGGTGGTGAAGATTATGAGTTATGTTTTACTGTGCCGGAAAAAAATAAAGCAAAATTAGAAAAAAACTTAGCAATGTTAGATCTTCCTTATACCTGTATTGGGCAATTACATAGCCGCCACCCTAAGAAAAAATCAATTCGCTTCCAACGTAATGGGAAAGAGGTTGATGTTCATTTAAAAGGTGGCTTTGATCATTTTCGTTAACTCTCACTGACAAAATTATTATGAATAAAGAAAATCCATTAAATCGAGTTCATCTCACTCATCCTGTCCACTTCCTAGCCTTAGGTTTGGGATCTGGTTTATTACGTCCGGCGCCTGGCACTTGGGGGAGCTTAGCAGGCTTAGTTGTTGGTTACTTTTGTTTAACCTTTTTAGGTTTAACCTACTTTACCCTATTTACTTTTGTTGCTTTTGTTATCGGTTGTTACCTTTGCCAGAAAACGGCGGATGATATGCAAGTACACGATCATGGCGCCATTGTTTGGGATGAATTTGTGGGCATTTTTATTACTCTTATTGCCTTACCTCAATTAACTTGGCCTTGGTTGGCGTTGGCGTTTTTCAGCTTCCGTTTCTTTGATATTTTAAAACCTTATCCAATTCGCTATTTTGATCAAAAATTAGAAAGTGGCTTTGGGATTATGATTGATGATGTACTGGCTGCGGTTTATGCGGTTCTGGTCATTTACGGGGTGCGGGCGTTTGTTTAAGGCTTTCTCTCTAAAATAAAAGATAAAAAAATGCCGGCTTAAAAGGCAAAATTTTCTAAGGGAACAAAAAAAGTCGAGTAAAAACTCGACTTTCTTTTGAATCTTAACAATGAATCTTATTCATCAATACCGATCATAACATTTGATGCTTTAATCGCTGCGTAAGCTTCTTTACCCACTTCTAAACCAAGGCTTTCGCAAGCGGCTTTAGTAATGATTGAAACAAGTTCTACGCCTTCAGCTGTTTTTACAACAACTTCTACATTAACCGCACCTTCAGTAATTTGAGTGATAGTACCTTTGATTAAATTACGAGTTGAAAATTTCATTTTTGTATCCTTATTATTGTTTTTTTGTAAGTAACTCTTGTGAGGTAGCGGATTGTATAGGTAATTTGTAAACAAAGCAATAACTATTTTAAAAATAATATTTTTATCAAATTACGCCGTAAAACCCTGTCCTTTAGGGCGGGGATATAAGGCATAAAAAATAGCAAAGAAAAAGCCGAGTAAAAACTCGACTTTTTAAATTTCTAGATTTTATTAACGTTGGCGCGCTTTAAATCTTGGGTTAGATTTACAAATCACATAAAGTTTTCCTTTACGGCGTACAATTTGACAATCTTTACTACGATTTTTTGCGGATTTGAGTGAATTTAAAATTTGCATTGATAAGTTCCTTATTTTCTACCTAAATTGGCCATTCCTTTAAAGCGATCATTAAATTTACTGACTCGCCCTTCGTTATTAACTTCTCGACGTTTACCTGTGTAAGCTGGGTGAGAAGCACTTGACGTATCAACTGGATAAAACGGATATTCCTTTCCATCTTCCCATTTCATTGTTTTATTTGTTACAGCACAAGAACGAATAACCCAACCTTGTTGTACGCTTGCATCATAAAATAAAACTTCGCGATAATTTTCAGGATGAATTCCTTTTTTCATAAAACCTCACTAATATTGAAATCAAATAGAAGGCCAAAATATTACCATTGTCTTTTTTAGATTTCAACAAATGAGAATGCTTTTTTTTATCATTTGGCTGTTTAAATAGAAAGCAGAAAATATCCTGAAATATTTCCTGCTTTTTTTACGGCGTTTTTTCGCTTTTACCGTGAAATTTTAAAACTTAACTTTAAACTCTAGGCCGTATTGGCGTTGTTTTAAAGTGAAGTTATACCCCGCTCTCGCACCAATACCATAACTTGGTTTTTCTAAGGTGAATTTAAGCATTCCATCCACATTAAACTTACGTTTATCTTTGGTTAAGTTGTAAGTGCCGGCATTGGTATCATTTACTTTTGCTTTCACCGCGTTTTCAAAGTTGCTACCAAAGTCTTTCCAAGCGTTTACATCTAGCTGACTAATAAAACGTCCTTCCTCTAATTGTTTAATATGTTTAATGCTCGCACCTAATTTTAGCTTCACAGTATAGCTGTTGTGAGATGGTAAGTTAAGGCGAATTTGCCCGTCTTTTTCATTAATTTCACTGGTGTAACGATAAGCCAAATCTAAGCCAATTTTTGGCTCAACCACCCATTGACGATCTAAAGCATAGGCTTTCGATAATTGGGAATCGAAGAACAGGCCTAAATCCCAATAACGCGATTTCGCTTCAAAGGTCTCATCCACCACCCAGAATTTACGATCCATCTTACGACGAGCCCCTTGAATGCCCACTTTATATAAGAAATCAGCATTCTTATTCAAGGCATTTTGATTTAAGCGGTAGTAACCTAACTGCGCGGTTAAGGCTTTTTCTTTCGATTGACCGAGATCTTTAAACTCAATGTCCTCTTTGGATAAGCCCGCAAAAATCCCTTGATTAACCGCAGAATTAAGTGGCTCATCACTGTGCAACACATACAGACCGCGGCTATTTCGATCGTGCGAAATTAAGCCCATTTTATCGCTGTTATATTCCGCTTTTTCCCCAAAGGCTTTCACTCGCGTGGTTTTTTCGGAACGAGTATCCCAATGTAATAAGGCGTCAAATTCTAAATCGTAAAGGGATTTGGTTTCAATTTGACGGCGAACATTGGTGGCATATTGATTACCGATCATCTCATTAATTGCTTGGTAATACAGAATAGGTTCATTTTTACCAATGGAATTTAACTTGTTGAATACAGATTTTTCACGGGAATAAATGTCGTTTTTGCTGTAACGTTGTTCCAACCCATCTAAGAAGTTATATTCATTCACTTCTTTGCCCGCAACGGTGGCGGTAAACGGCATTTTCGCCAACACCACAGAGCTTAAATCCATTCCTTGTGCATAAGGCCCCACAAACCACAGTAATGAGCTGGAATAAAGATTCCATTTTTCTACATTATTGGCATCTTTAATGGTTTGCAAATAAGGCTGCATAATATCTTCTTTCAGAACAATTACTCGTGAATTGGTGTAGCGAGAGGCTTCCGTGCCGACGTAGAGATCTGCTTCACGAATATTGCCTAAATTATTCATACCAATAATTGGATGAGTATAGTCAATACCGGAAGAATCTACGTACATTCCAATACTTGAAACACTTGACTGAGAGGTTTTCCGTTTAAACATTTTGTGGATCTCAGGCAAACCAAATTGTGCTTCTAAACCGCCAGTGAAGGTTACCCCTTGGCGATCATTTTGACTGTTGCTGTAAGTCATTTGCACCAATTCTGCATTTAACTTCACGCCATCAATCGAAATCGCCGCCGGGTCTTCACTAAAGTCCATTTTAAGCCCTTCTTTTTCCCCTTCTTTGCCGGTCATTTTTTCCGTTAAACGCCCTTCCATCACATTGTGATAATCGGATCCGCCATTGGAGGTGGTGATATTTCCTTGCTCTAAGCTGCCCGCTGGACATCCGCCTTCTTCTTTACAATCGCGAATGTCATAAATCCCCGCAGCATCGGCGTTCACTTCCACTGTACCGTAGTTTTTGAAGATCGATCCTTCACCCATAAAGATAGCTTTTGCCCCATTTCCGTTAGCGGTAATAGTAATTTTGGCACCGGCTTTATTTTCACCCACAGCATTTTTGCCTAAATAAATCCCAATGGTTTTTTCCGCGTCTAGGGTAATTTGCCCTTCATTAATTGCGTGACCACCATTAATAGCGTACATTGCAATACCATTTTTATTTTTCACTTCCATTTGGCCTTTATTGGTGATGCTTGCACCGCGGCCTTTCGCAATCATTCCAATGGAATAAGCTTGTTTATCTGGGTTACTTAAGCCCACTTTAATGTTGCCATTATTGATCGCTTGACCATTATCTTTGGCAAAAATACCGGTGGAAATTTGGCTAGCACTTAAATCAATGTTGCCATTATTTTCTAAGGAACCATTCGTTAAATAGTAGGCATATTGATTATGGCCATTGCCCGTTAAATTGGTGTTGGAAACCACTTTGCCACTGCCGGAATTATAAATATACATTCCCCCTTCTTGTAAGGTATTGGCAGTCACATTAGACACCACATTAGCTTGGCTGCCGGCTTTCACAAATACCGCAGTACTTTGGGCGCCTAAAGTCAGGTTGGCCGTCTCTGCTAAGGTCACCGTGCCATCGCCTAATTTATACACCCCAGTCGTTTGATTATCGCTACTCCCTTGGGCAAGGCGCATATTCCCGTTTACAGTGACATCTTTGCCTTCGGAATAAATCCCAATACCTGATTCGCCAACACTTATGTTGGAATTTTCGCTGTGGCTAATGTTATAACCATATAAGCCAATGCCTAGCTTGCCGACGGTGATATTTCCTTGGTTAATCAATTTATTAGAATCTTGATTTTTATCCATATAAATGCCTAATGAGCGACCATATGCATTACTTTCGCCCACGGTAATATCGCCCTTATTGGTTAAGGTTTGGTTGGCCCCTTCCGCAGCAATGCCCACGCTCGCAAGGCCGGTTAAGGAGATAGTGGCATTATTGGTCCAATTCCAAGCGGTGCCGGCTTTATTATTGGTCACAATTCCTTTGGCATTTTCTTTGGTGCTGGTAAAGGTGACGCCTTCGGCAATATTCAAGGCGGTGTTTTTATCACGCACCACATACACACCGTTGGAATTTTCCCCTAAATTCACTTGGGCATTTGCCGTTAAATCTAGCGAAGTATTGTCCCCTTCCACATAAATGCCGGTGGCATTATCGCCAATTGTTAGGCCGCCATTCATTGTTAAGGACGCTTGCTGATCATTTTTTGATTGCAGAGAAATACCAAGGGCATTATTGCCGGTCATTGTTAAGGCTTCGTTCATTGTGAGGCTGGCCGCTTTTTCCACCGCACTCACTCGAATGGCGTGGCTGTTATCGCCGCTGAAGGTTAAGCCTCCATTCACCGTTAATTGACTATCTTGCACATTGGCGAAGGTGGCGCTTTTTTGGTTAAAGCTTCTTGCCACGGCATAATTTTCAATTTTGCTGTTCGCCATATTTAAATACACAAGATTTTCGCCTTCGCCGGATAGGGTTAAGGCGTTATCCGGTAAAGAATCTAATTCAATATTGTGTAAATTAATGACTGAGGTTTTGTTACCTTGAACTGTGACCTTGGCGGATAAGGTGGATCCATCTTTTAGGGCATCGCTAATTTGATACAAGGCGGCCCCTTCTCCCACTAAGGTTACCGTGGATTCATCTTGAATTTTTGCATTCTCCCCATTAATGCCAATGCCGTGTTTACCCACCAATAATTTGCCGTCGCTATTTTGTGTTAATTCACTGTTTTTCACAAAAATATTAATGCTATGTTCACTGTCGCTAAAATCAATGGTGCCGTTATTGGTAAGCTGACTTGTTACATTGAGCGTGCTGTCGTTATCCGCATACATCCCAATAAGATGGCTTTTATTGCTGGCAGAATCCGCCACGCTAATTTTGCCACTGTTACTTAAGTGGATGGTTTTATCCCCCACTTCACTGGTTGGGATTTTATTTTTGCCATACATTGCCACGGTATTTTTGCCGCCAATGTTGATTGTCCCCGTATTCGTCGCTTGGGAACCATTGGTAGAGAAGATTGCAATATTATTTTTACCGGTGACATTAATTTCACCCTTATTGGTAAGAGTGATGAAATCCCCCGCTAAGGCAGTGGTAGTGGCGCCATCAGTGGTTTCAATGGAATCCCCTGTAAGGGTAATGGTGCCGTTATTGGTTAATGACACATCGCCCACGGTGCCTTTGTCTGTGCCTTCATCATAATTACCTTGATAGAAAGCCACTTGCCCAGCTTGGGATCCGGTAACTGTTTTACCCGCTTCAATACTGACTTTGGAAGAAATAAATTCAGTTTTATAAATACTGTCTTTTGGCTCGGCGGTGCTGCCGTCGTTATCTAGATTAACATCTTTATCCACCTTAAATTTACCGCGATAAACCTTGTATTCTTTATAGTCGTTAGTGGTGCCTTCGCCCACAAAGAATTCATTAAGGTTAGATAAGCTGGCATTTAAACGCTGAATCATTGCACTATTTTGGCCGGTTTCGGTGGAAACATTGCTAAGTTTTAAGGCTTCCCCTGTTGGTTTATCTAACACCACAATGGTGGAACCTTTTTCTACGCTGATCACCAATCTAGCATCAGAATTAAGCGTATTTTGGTCTGAGCCATCCACTAAAGAATTGTGTACAAAGGTAACGTGGCCATCGGCATCAATCTCTGCCCCGCTCATATAGAAACCGGTGGCACCTTCTTTTAAGGTGACTTTACTGCTGCTATTGAGGGCTAATTTACCATAGCCTTTGCTTTGGTCTGTTGGTAAGTTGTAAAGGAATAAACCATTTTTACCGATATTAAATTGCACTTTGCAGGTACTGCTGTCTGTTAAGCAATCTGGTGCATTTTTATCCCCTAAGGATAAGGTGGCGCCATTATCATTGAAGACCGCGACCCCGGCACGATTATTGTCTCCTTGCATATTTAAATTAATGGTGCCTTCGGTAATGGTGAGTTTGTTGTTCTCGCCGTTATTATAAATGGCTAAGGCGTTGTCCCCGTAGGCATTTACCGTTAAACCTTCGCCATTAAGATTGCCTGCAATTTTTGTGGTGCCGAGGTTATTAATGCCTACGCCATCTTTTACCGTAATATTGGTGGCGGAATTGTTACTATTAAATGTACCGCCGTCATTACTTAAACCAACGGCTTTGCTGCCTTTCACTTTAATAGCTAAGCTGCTGGATTCAATATCCGCTTGGCCACCTTGTAAAATTATGCCTTTACCGTTTTCAGATAATTGATCACCCTCTTTTAAATTTTGAAGGGTAAAGGTTGTATTATTAGCAACAAATTTACCGGCATTTTCATCTGAGCTTAACTCTTTTTCCGGGGTTTTATTACTGTTAAACACAAGCGTGTTTTTATTACCGTCTAAAGTAATGACGGCATTTGTGCCATCTTCTCTGGCTTTTGCCGTAAATTTACCATTATTAAATACGCCAATATTGCTTTCACCTGTTAAGGAAATTTCTCCCGCCAATTCGCCGGTGGCGGCTTTTACTGTTTTGGCATCATCATCTTTTAAGCCATTTACAATCATCCCAAAGGAATGCGTTGTTGTTGCATTTTCAATAGTTTTAATGCTGCCTTGATTGGAAATACTGGCACCATTTTTGGCTAATTGGCCAATTAAATTGGTGCTTTCTGCGTTGGCAGTTCCAAAGAGAATAGATCCTGTATTAGAGGCAAGGGCTTGGACTTCTATATATTCCGCTTTAGATGCTGTTGTTGGGTTATTTTCCACCCCATCAGCAACTTGCCCAATGGCATTTTTGGTGGTTAATGCAATGTTCCCCGTTTCCGTATTTTTAATTTCTGTTTGTGAGTCTTTACCAAAGTAATAGAAATTAGGGGCGTTTAATCTATTACCATTTAAAGTTACACCATTAAGTTCTGCGGTTTTTTCTAAGTTTTCTTGTTTGGCATATTGGGCAACGTTGATACCATCTTCTTCTTCCGGCGTTGCGGTAATTTGAATAGTGCCTTCGTTGCTCATATTGGAAGATATATCAATAAATTGCCCCGTGGCATTATTCACATTATCTTCAATAGAAATTATGCCGCTATTTTTGGCAATGTTTTTTTTCAAGGAAGTATGTTTAGTATAAAGAGTGGCATCCACCAACAGCCCCATTCCCACGGAGCCATCTGCTTTATCTACCCCTGGGGTAGTACCATCGGCTTGATTGCCTGGGTTTTTACGTAAGGTAATCTTGCCGGCATTAACAAAGGTATTTTCTTTTCCACTATTTGTTCGTGAACTTGATTGGGCGGACCATTTCATACCATAACTATTGGCGCCGCTAAGAGTAATACTGCCACCCTCTTTATTTTCTAACTCAAAATGATCATTATTATCCCCAACGGATCTATTTTTAGGAATATACACATACATCCCAATGGAAGATGCCCCGCGTAAATCAATCTTGCCGTGATTTTCTACTACTCCTTTAACATAATTGTCATCTTCTTCCAACGCCATCATTCCCACTTTACGGCCCACATAACCATCGGCAGATTTTTGAATTTTAAATGTGGTGTATTCATCAATACATTCGGTGGCAGAAGTATCGGAACAAACATTTTTTTCACTTAAATATTGTGGCTTTCTTGGCCCAACGAGGGTTAAATAATCTTGCCCCGCATCTGTTGGCATATTTTTAATTTTGTCTAAAGTATTTTCATCGGCATCATTAATCTCTCCAAAATTTTTAATACCAACGCTATTATTTGTATCCTGTTTAGCCATTCCAATCACTAAAGGCCCCGCCAGTTTTAGGCTGTGATCCGCCAACCAATGCATATGGCTATTATCATCGGCCTCTAAACCTCGACTGCCTCCAATTAAGAAATATTGGCGGTTGCGATTTAAAATTTTATTATAAAAATCATCAGAGGCACTATTCTGTTTTAAAATATCCGTTTGATTGAGATCTTCCCGCCAACGTTGTTCTTTCGTTTTAGCATCGAACGCATTTTGTGTTTCGGCATATCCTTGATTATAAAAATAATTATCCGTAAAGTTTGCTTCTTCTGCAGTATCTTTAGGTTTTTCCGGTAAATTAAAACTATCCACTAAAAATGCTTTACTTAAATTAGCCGGTTTTTCTGATTCTCCAAAAGAAGGGGTTGGGATATTTTCAGTAAACAGCATTTTAAATACTAAACTAGACATTGATCCTCTATGAGGAAAATCTCTCCAAGTGCCATATAAAAAATAAGGGGTCTTGTCTAGGTTAATATTTCCACTATTCCCATTACCACCTGTCCAACCGTGGAAAACATAAGAATTATTTCGCTGAGCTGTAATTGGAGCATGAGGACATAAACTGGCATTACAATCAGGATAAGCTAAAAAGACAATAGACTGCGGCTCTTGCGTTTTAGGGATCTTAGGCAACACCACTTCCACTTTTTCTGGGATCACCGGCTTAAAGGTAACACGTTCTAAACTTGGGGTGACGGGTTCTTGCGGGGAAACTTTAATGGATTCTGTGGCTAAATCTCTAATGGTTGGTTTGTTAAGTTTTAAATCAATATTTTGATCTTTAAATTGGCGTTCTTGAATATTAGGGATCACCTCATAAGTGAAGGAAGGTTCTTCAGGGACAGTTAAAGGAATATGCCCTAAAGTAGGTTGCTGATGCAAACTAAGATTATCCCCTAAGGAAGCTTGATGTTCTGTTTTATAGTTTTGCCATTGTTCGCTATGTTTTAAGGTGGAATTTGGCGCCATTGCGCGTAAAAATACGTCATCAGCACGTTTATATTTTTTATAAAATGGATAATATTCCTGTCTATCACCACGGGATTTTTTCCACCAATAATTTAAGCCTAATTGCCATTCGTGTTGGCTAAATTCCGCCCCATCAAACACCGTATCAATGGCCAAATCAGAATGGCCTAAATAGGTGTCGGTCGCGTAATCAAAATAAGTGGTAGCGGTGCGGTAATGTTGGGTATTCCCTTCCATTTCTAAATAAGTGGTGGTGTTTTCCGCAAGCTCCGCCCCAGCAAATGGGGTTAACGTGGCGGCAATGGCTACAGCTAAGGTAGAAAGGCCAAAAGTGGCGCCTTTATTTGGGTTGTTTAAGTGGGAAGAAGTTTTAGATTTGGCTGTAGATTGTGATTTGACTTTGCCTTTGGCGAGTTCAGATACAGCTAAAAAGATACCAAGAGATTGGTTAAATACAACTTTAAATACTTTGTTCATAGTCGTTCCTTTGATTGGAAGGTCATCACTAATTGCAAGATTTAAATAGACCACTTTATAAAAAATACCTCGTGAGTGGTTTTTTTATAAACTTATTTAAGCTTTACCCTCCGCTTAATTATTAATCAAATTTAAGGTTAAGCCTGAGATTACAATAAGTTAAATTTAAAAATAAGATATTTATAGAAAAAAATCCCCATACCTCTGATATATTATAGGAAAACAAAAAATAGACAATAAGCGATGAAAAAAAAAACGATATTCTTTTATTTTTTTGGAGTTTGGTTTCAAAAAAATTAAAACGCCAGTAAAAAAATAAAAAAGAAATATGGATTTGATACTAAATTTTGTTTTTTGCTTGCTTTTGGGTGGCGATTTTTTGGTTATCTTTTTTCTTTCTTTTGACTCGTTTTAACCGGCGCTTATTTGGTGTTTGTTCATTTCTTTACTTGTGTAAAGAAACGAACAGCAAAACGACGGTAAAGACGATAAAAAAAAGATTGAGCAATAAATACTCAATCTTTTTACTTATTTAAATCTTAAAATTTAATTTTAAACGTAACATTATAATTTGATGTTTTTTGTTTAAAGTCATAACCTGCACTTAAACCAAAACCAACATTTTTATGCTCATACATCACTCTAGCTGAAACTTTAGTATTAAGATCTTGCTTATCTTCCTGTAGTTTATAGAAATCTGTTCCAGTACCCGCAAGTCTTAATTCAGGTGGATTTTCCCAAGGTTTAGCTAAATCTTTAGCTATATGGAAATCAATTTGAGAATTTAATCTTCCTTGCCATATAGGATAAGATGCTTTCAACATCACCCCTAATTCAGGTTTAATAGAATGGTAATTAAATTCCTTCATCTCTAATAACATTACATCTGAATTTTCCTCAGTATTAAAGACTTTTTGATAACCAAGCATTAGTTTTGCATAAGGTACCAAGGTTAAATTAGGATTAAATTTGTAATGGAATGCATAACGACCTTCTAAACTTGCACCCCAGTTTTTATAGTCATTCTCTGCTTGATATAAAGTATCAATCACATAGAATTTTCTATCCATTTTTCGTGTACTTAAATTAAGTTCTTCACGTAAAGATAATTCATGTTGACCAACATCTCCCCATAAACCTCTTTGATACATACCTACAACAAAGTTATTAGATTTCTCTGTTGATGCCCCTAAATCTTTAAAATCATAATGAGATTTTGATACACCAAAGTAAGCCGCTAATTTATTATTCTCTGATTGATAAAGCCCCATAACGCCCTTAGCATCTTTATCATGAGAATAAACACCTGCCGTATCAGAAATGAATTCTAATGATTCTCCAAAGGCTTTAAGCTTCCAATGAGAATATGCTGATTTATTTTGCCAGAACATTAACTCGTTAAATTCTCTATTAAACAAATCATTTTCACTTTGAATACGTCTTTGCGTTGAAGCATATTGATTACCGCTCATCTGATAAATAGCCTGTTGTAATAAAATACCTTCATTTTTACCAATTCTATTTAATTGATTGAAAATAACTTTATTTTTACTACTCATAGCTGATGTATCGTAAAGATGTTCTAATCCTTGCAAGAATGGTTTAGCTTCATTGTCAGCACTTAAATCTGTAAATGGAATACGTGACATAATCACACCACCATCTAAAATTGCCGAACCTTGAGTTGTACTCGTTGTATCAGTTAAAGAATTACTATAAGGTGCCGCATTCCACAATAATGAGCCTGAAAGTATATTCCAAGATTTAATATTTGGTGTATTTTCCATTACCTCTTTATAAGGTTTTAATAGATTATCTTTTAAGACAATAGTATCAGCATTAGTTAAATCGGCAGCTTCTGCACCAATAATTAAATCAGCTTTCATAATATTATCAAGTTGATCTAAACCTTCAATTGGACGTGTATATCTAGTACCTGAAGTATCTACATACATCCCTAAGCTCGATGCTTGACCTATATTTTCAGCCTGATGAACTTTATCTAAAGCTTCATCAAAACTTAAAGACTCATCTATCACATGCGGTCTGCTTAAATTACCAATTACAACTTTAGGTGGTTCACTACCTTGTTGTTCAACATCAACAAAGGTAATTTTTGATACCTCAATTTTTTCACCATCACGACTAACCGTTGTTGGCTTAGTCGTTAAATCAAATTGTAAACCATCTAACTCAGTAGTTTTTTCAGTAATCACACCTTTTTCAGTATTATGGTAAACTTCACTTACCGCACCTTCTACAATCGACCCTTCTTGATTGTCTGTTGCTTGTTCAAGGTTTTGATGCGATTTATTGGTATCATAAATACCGATAGAGCCGTTACCGACTAAACGAATAGTCCCATAGTTTTTAATAATACTATCTTTACCTAAATAAACAGCCATTCCGCCAGTGCCATTAACAACAATTTCACCGTTATTTTCGCCGGTAGCTCCATCGCCTAAGTAAATACCAATACCATTTTTACCGTTAACATCAATAGTACCGTTATTTATAGCTTTCGAACCTAAACCCGCAGCATAAAGACCAATACTATGATCATTATCAACTTTAACAGTTCCTGTATTAATTACAGAAGCCCCATTTCTGGCGGCCATACCTAAACTAAAGAATCCGCTCGGATCTGAACGTCCCACTTTAATTTCACCGTTATTTGTAAAGGAATGAGGGCCATCTTCTAAAATCGCAATACTATTATCACTGGCGCTAAAATCTAAGTTTGCAGTATTAGTACTTTCCCCTTTTGAATATAACCCAACAATATTTCGGCTATTCCCTTGTGTATTTATGGCTGTGTTATTGCTTAAAGTTTTATTGGCATTTTTATTGAAAATAAAACGCCCATAATCATCAAGGGTCACATTCGACATTGTGGATGTAATTTGCCCTCCTTCATTACTTTCATCTTCAAATAAAGCAATATTATGTTTACCTAAATTCAATGAAGTTAAAGCAAATTGAACATTTCCAGCGCCCTTATGATACAAGCCTAAGCCGTATTTATCAGCGCCATCGACCAAGGTTAATTCCCCTTGTAAATCAACATCACCACCATTAGACAACACCCCTAAGCCATGTTGACCAATATTTAACTGTGACAATGCTTGGGTTGCAATTTGATAACCGCTAATAGCAATGGCATTTTTACCAGCTCGAATCACGCCATTATTCTTAATAACAGCCTTTTCATCTTTGCCATACACCCCAATGCTATAACCATCATTACCTCCATCTCCTACGCGAATCTTGCCGTTATTGGTAAAGTGATGATGACCTAATAAACCAACGCCCACCGTATTACCCTGCTCACTATTGCCTAAGGTAATGGTTCCTTGATGTGTCCAATTAAATGTTGGGTTGCTGTTATTCGCTAGCACAATACCAGTTTGATTGAGGCTATTGGCTTTTGCAGAAATATTATCAGTGGCTAAAGAGGTAATTTGACCATTTTGCAGGCCCAAATTATTGCCATTAAAGAATAATCCCGTGGCATTATTGCCTAATTCCACTTGGCCTATTTGCGTAATATTGGCGAGGTGATTGGTATCTTTGTGCATAGCATAAAGGGCGACGGAGTTTTTCCCTACCGCACTGACTTTACCGCCATTATTTATGGCACTACCTAAGGCATACAGGCCGACAAATTTTTGTTGGTTATCTCCAGCAATCATTTCTGCATTTGCCGTTAAATTAATGCTTCCTTCATCCGCTAAAATACCACTACCATGAGAACCATTTAAGGTGACTTTGCTCTCTAAAGTAATATCTGTATTTTTAGCATTAATAAAGGTTGCATCATTGCCTTTAAGCTCTCTATCTAAAGCATAATTGAAAGCCGCATTACCAGATAAAGCAGTATCTTTTTCAAGATCGATATAGGTATAGCCTTTGCCTTCGCCATTCACTGTAAGATTTTCATCTTGAATAGACTGCACATCTCCCGTATTAAAGACTAAATTAAACACTGTCGGTTTGTGCTGATTAGTTTGTTCGAAATCCACACTACCCGCAAAAGTACTTTGCTTAATGCTGTCTTTTGTATCTTGTTTACCGGTTAAATGTAAATCAAAGGCGATGGCACTATTGCCTAAGGTTATGGTTGAATCTTCAGTATTTGTAATGGTGGAATCTATGGCTTGAATAGCCACAGATTTTTCCCCCACATGAATAGCACCGGCATTCTTAATCACCACATTTTCAGCACGTAAAGCAACACTCTCTGTGGCATGACTAAAATCAATATTACCAGTATTGACCAAATTCGCCGTTGCCAATAACTCACCATTTTCATCATAAGTGAATATGGTGTGTCCTGAATTTGTAGATTGGGACCAACGATCATTTTTAACAAAGACACCAACATTATGTTTACTTTCAGCAGAAATATTATTCGCATTAGTTACATTAACATTTAACCACTGAACATCATCAACTGTTGCAATATCTCCAGCTTTACTTGCCATTAAATCATTAACAGCATAAACCCCAACAGACTTCTCACCGGTTAGATTAATAACGCCTTGATCACCATTATTTACAACAGCATGATTAGCACTAAAAATCCCAACAGAAGCCTCACCAGATAAATTAATAGTTCCATTATTAGCTAATAATGAAGATTTACCTGCAATAGCCGTAGTTGTTTTATCACCAGTAGAATTACCGGTTAAAGAAAGCGAACCATTATTGGTAATTGACGCAAAATTTGTTCCAAGCTGATCTTCTGATTGGAAGAATAAAAGCTCCCCATCTTGATTACTTGTTAAAGTAGCATTTTCAGAAATCTTAACTTTTGAATTATAGAAATTAACTTTGCCTAAATGTTCTAATGCTTTTTCACCTGATTCATCAACATTTAAGCGTCCACGATGAACATTAAAACTAATGTAGTTATTATTTTCGGTGGAAGTACTCACCTCTACTTTATCTAAGGCTTTAATTAAAGGATCTGCTACTACTTTACTTAAATCTAAATAATCACCAGTAGGCTCATCTAAAATTGCCACTACCGAACCATCTTGCATATTTAAGGTGATATTTTTATCCGCTACAGATGCAGAACCAAACATATTGGTAATTTCTTTTACTTTTCCATCTTCAACATTAGCATGTTGCAAGTAAAAGCCTGTGGCTCCTTTATCTAAAGTAACATTAACATTTTCTTTTAATATTACTTTACCAGCATCATCGCCATTACCTGTAGTAAATAAAAATAAGCCATCATTACCAACCTTAAAAGTTAAATCATTATCTTGAACCCCATCTCCTAAAGTGATAGCGCAAAAATCATGGTTTAAAATCGCAATACTCGTACCTTTTACATTATCACGAGTATTAACCTTAAAGGTGCCTTTACCGATAGTCATTTCTGCTTTTTCAGTAGCTGATTTACCCTTGTTATAAATGGCAACACTATGCATTCCATCTACAGTAACATCGAGTTTGTCAGCTTTCACATCAAATTGAGTACCTTCATTACCTAAAGCTACCACTACATCAACTTTTTGATCACCCTCATTACCATTGGCTAAAGTTAATGCAACATCACCACCAGTTAAAGATAATGCACCACGGTTAAAAATACCTAAACTTGAATCAGTTTTATCTATGGCTGGAGCCTTATCATCTTCTACTAATACCGTAATATTATGATCTTTAAGGGTCATTTGGCCTTGAGTTTCATTAATAATACCTTTTACTAATTGGCCTTGAATGGACAAATTACCATTACCACTATTTTCTTTGGTTTGATAAATACCGTTATTGAAAATACCCACGATATGTTGACCTTTTAAAGTCACATCACCAGCATCTAAGAAGTGAGCAGTAAAACCTTCTGCTTGAGTTGCTACCTCTCCACCGGCCACATAAATACCCACCGTATCTTTTACGCTAACCCCATCATCAAGAGAAATACTACCGGTATGTTCACCCACTGTATTGGAATTTAAGGTAATACCATAGAATTTTTCTAGGTCTTGATGAATATTAATATTGCCATGGTTTTCGGCTTTAATAGATTTGTCAGAGGCTTGACCAATTTCTTCATTCATGGCAACAATAGCTTTTACATCACGAATGGTGTCATCTTTATTTGCTATTTGTCCAATATTGATTTCGCCATCATTACGAGCAGTTGCAGCATAAACCCCTCTATCTCCAACCCCTGCCACAGCCATACCCACTGTGCGACCATTGAGTAATTCAATATTACCGGTATTTTCTAATCCAGTAATAACACCTAGAGTGTACACCTTGCCATTTTTAGGATCTTTGCCCTCTCTTAAATTAGGCATTCTATCTTTAAAATTTTGCATCCAGGCCGTATAGTTAGATGTAGTCGGTAAATATGATTGCCCTAAATACATCCCCGTATTTAAAGCCTGATTTTCATCAACAACTTTTCCCGTGTTAATTTTTATAAGTTTTTTATTAATAATATTCGTATTACCATTATTATAAATACCAATAGATCCTACTATCCCATCTTGTAATAAGATTTCACCAGTATTTAAGCTTTCATCAAAAGGTAATGTAACATTTCTATAATCTTTAAAATCAGCTTCTTCTCTAAAGCCTTTATCTGCACCTAAATACATTCCCACCGAATAATCAGCTTTGTCATGGGTTCCCTCATCAGTGTGTAAAATATCATTATCAATAGCTGCCTTACCTAAAATAATCATGCCTTGGTTTTCATAATGAGCGCCTTCATAAGATGCTTTATAATATCTAACTCCTGTAGGCAATTTTGCAATTTCATCTTGATATCCATTTAAGATTACAGGCAATTGAACTGAAATATCATCTGATTTAGCCTTCCCTAATCCTTGCCATTTCATAGCGATGCTATTTTTCCCAGACATTCGTATAACGCCATCATAGTCTACATTCTTTATTAAATTCGTATTTCCGATAGAATAATTTTTATAACCAGATAAGGTAGCCGTTGTAGCATCATACTCCCCTCTTGCATTTATTAATTGTGCATTATTGTATGTTCGCCAATCCTTATATTGATAACCATGATCAAACTCTAGCATCGCCACACTATTTGCTCCACGCAATTCAATATGTTTACGATTAACAAGTTGTCCTTGTGTTTTATCATTAAATGACATTGCAACTTTATAGCCAATATATCCATCTTTTGAGCGAGAAATTCTATATTTTATAAATTCATCTAAACTATTAATTTCTAAATTGCCAATGTAATTACTTGTTCTTGGTCCTAATAATTCAACAACTTCTTTACCTAAAAATACACTGTCTAAATATTTATCTTCTTTTTCTTGTTTATCTGTAATTAATCCATAGTTATAAACTGTTGTTAACCCATTCGTTCTCGTTATTCCTTCTACCAATGGTCCTTTCATATTCAATATAGTATTAGGCAATAATCCTCCACCCATATTACGTCCATGACTATCGGCTGCAAATTCAATACCACGAGAAACACCAACTAAAAATTCTTGTCGATTACGATTAATAACAGTATTTTTTTCTTCATCACTGCCAAAATTGTTACCAAAAGTAATAAAACAGAAAGGAATTGATGTATCACAACTTACACTACCTAATTTTCTACTAGAACCCAACGCATCTGGCATCATATGGCTAGTCATAAATTTAATACTATCTTTAAATTCACCAGTTGCAACATTATAAGAATTACCTTCATCATCTAATTGTGAAGCATAATTAAAACTATCAATGACAATATTTCCACTAATCGTATTATTTTCAATATTTTTTACATAATTCTCTATTGAACCTCTATCTGGATAACGAGTTGAATATGCTTGTTTAATTACTAAAGGGTCATGTTGTCCTGAATTATGATGAAAATGAAAATCATCGTTGCTTAAACTATTTAAGAAATAAAAATTTTCTTCTCCTTGATTCCCAAATTTTAATGATCTTAAAAATCCAAACCCTTCTTTTTTAGTTGTTCCATGCAATATGCTTCCTAAAACAAACTGCCCATTTTCGAATTTAGCACCACTAAAATAACCATATTGAGGTTTAGGTTTACCATCCTGAATATACGCTGAAGAAAAAGCGGATGAATCCCAAAACTTTTGATTCCATAAACCCTCTGTATTATAAACTGGCATCACTAATACAGGAGGCAATGTGATTTTTACGGGATCAGGTTTTGTAATATGAATATTTAATGACTCAGGAATATCAAACTTATACGACTTAAATTTTGGTGAAATAATATTAAAGGTTTGTACTTTTGATGAAGTCACGTTATGAATTTTAGGTTTTGAAAATTCGAAATTAAGTTTAGGTTGAAAATAAGATATATTTTCAATTTTAACTTGAGGCACTATCTCATATTGATAAACCATTTCGATAGGCTTATTAATATGCCAATAGTTACTTAAAGCTGAACGAGGCTCGGGACCTAAAGATGGATCACTTAAGTGATGAAGTTTAAGAAAGTTTAAAAAAGCTAATCGTCTTTTCCCTTCTTCTTCTGTATTACCTTCATGAGTATCTTCAACATTGTGTTCCAGTTGATAATTGCGAACAAAGACATTATTGCTTGGATGATAAATTTTTTCGAAAGGATTATTTATTTCAGTTTTATGATTTTTTAACCACCAATAATTTAAACCAAGTTACCAATTATTACTTGCCAAAGGAGAAGGAGGGCTAAATTCCGCCCCATCAAACACCGTATCAATGGCCAAATCAGAATGGCCTAAATAGGTGTCGGTCGCGTAATCAAAATAAGTGGTAGCGGTGCGGTAATGTTGGGTATTCCCTTCCATTTCTAAATAAGTGGTGGTGTTTTCCGCAAGCTCCGCCCCAGCAAATGGGGTTAACGTGGCGGCAATGGCTACAGCTAAGGTAGAAAGGCCAAAAGTGGCGCCTTTATTTGGGTTGTTTAAGTGGGAAGAAGTTTTAGATTTGGCTGTAGATTGTGATTTGACTTTGCCTTTGGCGAGTTCAGATACAGCTAAAAAGATACCAAGAGATTGGTTAAATACAACTTTAAATACTTTGTTCATAGTCGTTCCTTTGATTGGAAGGTCATCACTAATTGCAAGATTTAAATAGACTACTTTATAAAAATACCTCGTGAGTGGGGTTTTTATAAACTTATTTAAACTCTCTACTGCTTAATTATTGAACTAATTTTGAGTTTTAGAAATAAAGCAAGAAATTACAATAGCTTAAATAAAAAAATAATATATTTTGTGAAAAAAATACTCATACCTAGAATATATTATAGGAAAATAAAAAATAGACAATAAGCGATGAAAAAAAAAACGATATTCTTTTATTTTTTTGGAGTTTGGTTTCAAAAAAATTAAAACGCCAGTAAAAAAATAGAAAAGAAATGAGTCCGTTCTTGAATCAAACAACAAAAAAAACCTTTACCATAACAGTAAAGGCCAAAAGGAATTGCTACGAACGAGTTACATCAACTCGCTGGTGTTCTCTCGGTGTGAATGAGAACGGCGATATTTTAATCTTAGCATTGGCAAATTTTCAACCATCTTTTTAATAATTTTTACAGAATATGAGCTTGCTCACATTATTTACTTGTGATGGCATAATCCAGTGGATCATTTTTTCAATTGCCATTAAGATATGCCCGATTTTTTCCTGCTAAAATTTTGTACAGTTAAGGAGCCTGTCAATGACAATTTTAGGTACTGCACTTTCGCCTGTTGCCACTAAGGTAATGTTATTAGGATCTGGGGAATTAGGTAAGGAACTCGCTATCGAGTTACAGCGTTTAGGGGTGGAGGTGATTGCTTTAGATCGTTACTCCAATGCCCCCGCCCAACAAATTGCCCACCGTTCTTACACCCTTTCAATGCTTGATGAGCAAGCCCTTCGCGAAATTATCTTAACAGAAAAACCTGATTTTATTGTGCCGGAAATCGAGGCCATTGCCACTCAAACTTTATTGGAATTAGAGGCAGAGGGCTTTAAGGTGGTGCCTAATGCTCGGGCGGCCAATTTAACGATGAATCGTGAAGGCATTCGTCGTTTAGCCGCCGAAACCTTGCATTTGCCTACTTCGCCTTATGTTTTTGTGGATAATTTTACGGCCTTTGAGCAAGCAGTGGGGAAAATTGGTTTGCCTTGTTTGGTGAAGCCGATTATGTCTTCTTCTGGCCGTGGGCAATCTATGCTGAAAAATGCCCAGCAAATTGAAAAAGCTTGGCAAATTGCGCAAGAAGGGGCACGAGGCCATGCTCACGGGGTGATTGTGGAAGGCTTTGTGGATTTTGATTATGAAATTACGCTGTTAACAGTACGCCATAAAGCAGGCACCACTTTCTTGGCGCCAATTGGTCATCGTCAAGAACAGGGGGATTATCAAGAATCTTGGCAGCCGCAACAAATGTCGGACAAAGCCTTAGAAAATGCCCAACATATTGCCGGCAAAATTACTGAAGCCTTAGGCGGTTGGGGGATTTTTGGGGTGGAGCTTTTTGTGAAAGGTGATGAGGTGATTTTTAACGAGGTGTCGCCGCGCCCTCACGATACCGGTTTGGTGACCTTAATTTCTCAGCCATTGTCACAATTTGCCTTACATGTACGCGCCTTTTTAGGCTTGCCTGTGCCGGCAGAAATGCCTTTATATCGTCCTTCTGCTTCTAAGGCCATTGTTGGCGAGGGGGTTTCAAAGCAAATTTCTTTTGATCAATTAGATCAAGCCTTAAGTTTGCCAGAGAGCAATTTGCGTCTTTTTGGGAAAGGGGAAATTAATGGCCATCGTCGTTTGGGGGTTTGTTTGGCGCAAGATGAGAATATTGAACAAGCGTTACAAAAAGTCACAGCAATGAGCAAGGCACTTAAAATTCATTATTAAAAAAATTAAAGCCTTATTCTTATGAATAAGGCTTTCTTTTCTCTATAAGTTAGCTTATACCGCTATGATTAAGCATCTGAGCCAGAAATATTTTCTTGTGGGCCATCCCAACCTTCTGGGGCGGTTACCGGTTGGCGTTCCATTAGCTGTTTGATTTGTGGAATTTCAATGGTTTCATATTTTACTAAGGCATCTTTCATTGCATGTAAAATATCCATGTTATCTGTTAAGATTTTCTTCGCACGTTCAAAGTTACGTTCAACCAGTTTTCTCACTTCTTCATCAATGGTGTGCGCCGTTTCATCGGACATATGTTTTGCTTTCGCCATTGAGCGGCCTAAGAATACTTCCCCTTCATCTTCCGTATAAAGAATTGGCCCTAAGGATTCCGAGAAGCCCCATTGGGTTACCATATTACGGGCAATATTGGTGGCCACTTTAATATCGTTAGAGGCACCAGTGGAAATATTTTCCGCGCCGTAAATTAATTCTTCCGCTAAACGCCCGGCATATAACGTCGATAATTTACTTTCTAGCTGTTTGTAGCTCATACTAATTTGGTCCCCTTCTGGTAAGAAGAAAGTTACCCCTAAAGCACGGCCTCGCGGAATAATTGTTACTTTATGTACAGGATCATGCTCTGGCACCAAATACCCCACAATGGCGTGTCCTGCTTCGTGGTAAGCGGTAGATTCTTTTTGTTGATCGGTCATAATCATCGTGCGACGTTCAGGACCCATATTAATTTTATCTTTCGCTTTTTCAAACTCTTGCATAGTCACAAGGGTTTTATTTTCTCTGGCACTAAATAATGCAGCCTCATTTACTAAGTTTGCTAAATCAGCACCAGAATAGCCTGGCGTACCACGGGCGAGCACCATTGGATCGACATCCGGCGCCACTGGCACTTTACGCATATGTACTTTTAGGATTTGTTCACGGCCACGTACATCCGGCAAGCCCACCATAACTTGGCGGTCGAAACGCCCTGGACGCGTTAAGGCCGGGTCTAGGACATCTGGGCGGTTAGTCGCAGCAATAACAATAACCCCTTCTTTACCTTCAAAGCCATCCATTTCTACCAGCATTTGGTTGAGGGTTTGTTCACGTTCATCGTGCCCACCACCAAGACCAGCACCACGTTGGCGACCGACGGCATCAATTTCATCAATAAAGATTAAGCAAGGGGCATTTTTCTTCGCTTGTTCAAACATATCACGCACACGAGAAGCCCCCACACCGACAAACATTTCCACAAAGTCAGAACCAGAAATTGTAAAGAAAGGCACCTGTGCTTCACCGGCAATAGCTTTGGCTAATAATGTTTTACCTGTACCAGGAGGGCCTACCATTAAAATACCTTTAGGAATACGGCCACCAAGTTTTTGGAATTTTGCAGGTTCACGTAAGAAATCCACAATTTCGCCCACTTCTTCTTTGGCTTCTTCACAGCCGGCAACATCCGCAAAAGTGGTGTTGATTTGTTCTTTGGTAAGCATTTTGGCACGGCTTTTACCGAAACTCATTGCGCCACCACGGCCACCGCCTTGCATTTGGCGCATAAATAAGAACCAAATCCCCACAAGTAGGAACATTGGGAACCAAGAAATAAAAATTTGAGATAAGAAGCTGCGTTCTTCAGGTAAAGCACCTTGAATTTGGACATTTTCTTTTAATAAATCATCTAATAATTTATTATCGCGTAATGGCGTTGGTAATACAGAAGTATATTTGGTGCCATCTTTTTTGGTGACAAAAATTTCGCCACGTTCATTGAATTTGGTCGCGGCGACATCTTTATTTGACACATCACTAATAAAAGTTGTGTAATTTCTCATCGGTTCAGTTGATGAGCTATTAAATCCTTGGTACGCGGTCATCATCACTACCGCAACAACAACCCAAAGGATTATATTCTTTACCATATCGTTCAAAGGTTTTACCCCATTCTTTTCGTTAAAAAATCGTAGCAAAAGGTTACTACATTCAAATAAAAAATTAAAGCTATAAAATCTATAAACTTTATCTATTAATCCTGCCTGTTAAATAGGCAGAACCATAGTTTGTATTTATATTCAATTACCCTTTATAGCCCGTCGCCACGATATAAACCTCCCGTGAACGACCTCTTGACGCTTCCGGTTTACGGACTTTAACTTTCGTAAACAACGAACGCACTTCTCTTAGATATTCATCAAAGCCCTCCCCTTGGAAAACTTTAACCACAAAGTTACCGCCTTTGGCGAGAACCTGTTTTGCCATATCTAAGGCCAGTTCTACTAAATACATTGCGCGCGGAATATCCACTGAAGGAAGACCGCTGAAGTTAGGCGCCATATCAGACATTACAATATGGACTTTGTCCTCGCCTACTCTTTCTAATAATGCATTTAACACATTTTCATCACGAAAATCGCCTTGCAAAAAATCGACCCCGACAATAGGGTCCATTTCTAAAATATCACAGGCAATAATTCGCCCCTTTCCGCCAATTTGAGTAGCCACATATTGTGACCATCCGCCCGGCGCGGCACCAAGATCCACCACCGTTGTTCCCGGTTTAAACAATTTGTCTGTTTGCTGAATTTCATCTAGTTTGAAATAAGCTCGCGAACGTAGCTTTTGCTTGTGTGCTTTTTTTACAAATGGATCTTTGAAATGCTCATTTAACCAACGACTCGAACTCGCTGAACGTTTTTTCTTTCCCATAATCTCTTAAATTTTGTGGCAGTTTTCCCAATATAAGGGTAAAATCGGTGAATTCAAGTGAGTTTATTTTATTTCCTAAAATAAGCTCACCACTTTTTTTATATTAGGACAATTTCATAATGACATTATCAACAAAACAAAAACAATTCCTTAAAAGCCTTGCTCACCACTTAAGCCCTGTTGTCATGCTTGGTAACAATGGTTTAACTGAAGGCGTTTTAGCCGAAATCGAAAACGCATTAAATTATCACGAACTCATTAAAGTGAAAGTAGCTGGCGCAGATCGCGACACTAAAAAACTTATTATTGATGCTATTGCTCGTGAAACGAAAGCAGATGTCGTTCAAACTATTGGACATATTGTTGTGCTTTACCGTCAAAGCGAAGATAAAAAAATTCAATTACCTCGCTAATTTATTTGCCTAATTATTAGGTGTTACAGACAAAAATAAGTAGGACGCCAAAACGTCCTACTTTTTTTATTGTGGCTTATTTATATTCCACTTCAATAATTTCAAACTCCACCGTGCCGCCTGGGGTCACGATGCTCGCAATATCATCGAGTTCTTTACCAATTAAGCCACGAGCAATTGGGGAATTAACAGAAATTAAACCCTGTTTAATATCGGCTTCATCATCACCAACAATTTGGTAAGTGACTTCTTCATCAGTTTTAGTGTTCACTAAAACCACAGTGGTACCAAAAATAATTTTGCCGCTATTGGCAAGCTTTGTCACATCAATCACTTGTGCGTTAGAGAGTTTTCCTTCAATTTCTTGAATACGTCCTTCACAAAAACCTTGTTGTTCACGGGCGGCGTGATATTCCGCATTTTCTTTTAAATCGCCATGTTCGCGTGCTTCGGCAATGGCTTTAATAATTTCTGGGCGACGGGTATTTTTTAAAAAATCCAACTCTTCACGTAATAACTTCTCGCCACGAACAGTCATTGGAATTTGTTTCATTCTTAACCTTCCTTTAAAAATAAAAAATCCTACAATAAATTAAATTATTGTAGTCATTTTGGGTTTCCTTATTCTATTGATAAGTCCTATTCAATATTCAAGTGTTCTATTATCGTTGCTTTCTTAAAAATAGCAACCGCCTTTTATGAGAATTTTTGCATAATCGCCATTAATTTTTCCGCAAAAAGTACGGGGGATTCCTTATGGGAATTGTGTCCAGCATTACTAATAAGGGTTGAGGCAAGTTGATGATTTTTTATCATTTTTTGGAATTTTAAATCTTGCTCACCACAAAAATAATAAAAATAATCAAAAGGCGGTACAGCATTTTGCACCCGTGTTTTGACCTCGGCCCCAAAGTAAGGTTGCTTAGCCAAAGACGTCGCCGCTAACATCGTGCCAATACATTGCCCTTGATTTTGCCCCCGTTCTTGAATTAATGCCTGACGACCATTGGCATTTAAATGGGCAAACACCTCTTGCTGATACCAATCTTCCAGCACATTAGCCAAGTCCTCGCCACAAAAACGCCCTGCCCATTTTTGATCATTTTGCCAGCGTATTTGTTTTTCTTCTGCGGTGGTTAAACCAAAATTCGCCCCTTCCAATATCAAGCCTTTTAAATGGGGATCTTTTTTCCCTTGCTCTCCTTGCAAGGCATAATACAACGCCAAACGGCCGCCTAAAGAATAGCCCACTAAAATATAATCTTGCTCGCCAATGGCTTGTTTTATGTTGTGATATAAATACTCAGTACACTGTTCAAAATTCTTTACACTTAGTTGTTTTGCTTCGCCATGTGCCGGTAAATCTAAGGCAATATTAGCTATCGCCTTCTGGCTTAATAAAGTGCGAACCTCTTGCCAATCTTCTTTGGCCCCTAATAACCCGTGTAAAAACACTAAAATCGGCATAATACCTCCTTTTTTTAAAAGCATTAGTTTAAGGAAAAAAGGCTTTTTACGCTAGCGGGAAATCTGCGCTTCCCCCACTTAAATTTTGCCAATAAAATATCTGTAATTTTATTTTTACATTTTATGTAAAAATATATTTACAAACCTAAAAAGCCTTTGCTAGAATCAATCCACTTTCTGACAATAAAGAGGATAATAAAATGAATAAAACCCTTGGTAGCACCTTAATTGTGGCGGGGACCACAATTGGCGGAGGAATGTTAGCAATGCCCTTAACTTCGGCGGGTATTGGCTTTACTTCCACGGTGATTTTACTTTGTGCCTTGTGGGCATTGCTCGCCTTTGTGGCCTTATTATTTGTTGAACTTTACCAAACCGCTCCGGCAGACGCGGGTATTGGCACCCTTGCGGAACAATATTACGGTCGCTTTGGTCGCATAATTTCTACGTTGGTACTGTTAATTTTTCTTTACGCTTTAGTGTCCGCTTATGTGGCGGGTGGCAGTGCCATTTTAGCCGGCGTTATGCCAACAATAAATGATGCAAAAACAACATCACAAATTGCCGGCATCTTGTTTACGGTTATTTTTGGCTTTTTTATTCTCTTAGGCACCAGCAGTATGGACAAAGTAAACCGTATTATTTTCTTTACAAAATTAAGTTTTTTTGTCTTAGTGCTGATTTTATTATTGCCAAAAATTTCTATGCAAAATTTAATGGCAATGCCCATTGATAATGCCTTGATTATTTCCGCCAGCCCGATTTTCTTTACGGCCTTTGGCTTTCATGGCTCAATTCCAAGTTTAAATAAATATTTAGATGGTGATGTAAAAGCCTTGCGTATTGCGATTTTGGTGGGATCCTTAATTCCTTTAGTTTGTTATATTCTTTGGCAACTGGCCACCCACGGGGTATTAACGCAATCCGAATTTTTAGCCATTTTAAAACAGGATCCAACCTTAAACGGCTTGGTCACTGCCACGGTGAAAATTACCGGCAGTCAAGTGATTGGTTTTGCAGTGCGTTTATTTTCGGCTTTAGCCTTAATTACATCCTTCTTAGGGGTAGCCCTTGGTTTATTTGAAGCCATTGAAGACTTATTAAAACGCGTTAATGTCCGCACTCATCGCGCACTTCTCGGCGGCCTAACCTTTTTGCCACCTTTAGCTTTTGCCTTGTTTTACCCAAGCGGCTTTTTACTTGCTTTAGGTTATGCCGGCCAATTATTTGCCTTTTACGCCATTGTGTTGCCTATTGCGATGGTGTGGAAATTACGCCAGCGACATCCAGATTTACCTTATCAAGTAAAAGGCGGCAAAACAGCGTTAATTATCACCTTTATTATTGGGATTTTTATTGTATGTGTTCCTTTTTTAACTCAATTGGGCTTTTTACCACCAGTAATTGGTTAATTTATATGTATTTTTTTAGCATAAAGGACTAGGCAACAATGTTTTTTTATGTTAGAAAAGAAGGGCCTCACTAAATTTGGTGAGGCATTTTTAACAAAAAATAGTGAAATAGCATTTATTAATTTTTGAATAACAGGAAATAAAAATGAAAAGTAAAACTTTCGGAAGTGCCCTCATTGTAGCAGGGACGACAATTGGGGCGGGGATGCTGGCTATGCCACTTACCTCGGCGGGAATGGGTTTCGGTTATACGCTCATTCTTCTTTTTGGGTTATGGGCCTTACTTTCTTATAGTGCCCTTCTCTTTGTTGAAGTTTATCAAAAAGCGCCGCGTCCTAACGCGGGAATTGCGACTTTAGCAGAACAACATTTTGGTCTTATCGGCCGTATTTTAGCTACCCTTTCTTTAGTTATCTTTATGTACGCCATCTTAACGGTGTATGCGATTGGTGGTGGCGATTTATTAACACCTTTCTTAAGTTTTACTGATAGTGCTGAAAGTTTGTCAATTATTCTCTTTGTATTATTTTTGGTGCTTTCCGTATTTAGTGGCACCAAAGCCGTTGATGGTTTGACACGTTTTCTTTTTGCCTTAAAACTGGTGGCCTTCGCCTTTGTATTAGCGATGATGTTGCCACGTGTTACCCTGGATAATATTGGGGCAATGCCACTGAATTATTTATTAATTATTTCGGCAAGTCCGGTGTTCTTCACCTCTTTTGGTTTCCACGTGGTGATCCCAAGTATCAACAATTACTTAAATAATGATATTAAACGTTTAAGAATTGCGATTATTGGTGGTTCGGCGATTCCTTTAGTGGCTTATATTTTATGGCAAATGGCAACTCACGGTTCATTTACTCAAAGTGAATTCGTACAAATTATTAACGAAGAACCAACCATCAATGGTTTAGTTCACGCCACTTTCCAAGCCACAGGTAGCCATTTAATTAGTTATTCTGTCCGTTTATTCTCAGCATTGGCATTAATTACTTCATTCTTAGGCGTGGCCTTAGCCTTATTTGATTGCTTAGATGATTTATTAAAACGCGTTAATGTAAAAACAAACCGTACTTTCTTAAGCGTATTAACCTTTGTACCGGTTTTAGTTTTCGCCTTATTCTACCGCGACTTCTTAGGTGTGCTGACTTATGCTGGTCAATTATTTACCTTTTACGGTTTAGTGTTACCAGTGGGAATGGCCTTTGTTTTACGTCGTAAATACCCAGATTTAAAATACCGTGTAATCGGTGGCAACCTTGGTTTACTTGTCGCCTTGGTGCTAGGGGTGTTAATTATGAACGTACCATTCTTAATTAAAAACGGTTACTTACCACCTGTTGTTGGTTAATAATTCCTTCTAATTTAAAGGCACCTTAATTGGTGCCTTTTATTTCCTTTCTATTTTTGAATACAAAAAAAAGCGACCTATAAAAGGTCGCTTTGCATTCTCAGTCACTCATTACCATTGATAGCCAACACCTAAACCGCCACCAACTTGCCCTTGGGAGTTAATATTACCTTGGAATTTCAAAATAACTTTTCCATTATCACTGGCTCTAGAATAACCCACAGCTAAAGCACTTTGACTTTGGAATGCCCCAACAGAAGCAGCGAGCATTGAACGTCCTGGTCGATAAACCTGTGGTAACGCAGCCGCTGCATTACTTCCTGCAAGGCCGGCACGTAAATTTTTATCCACTTTTTCAATACGCTGATTAAATTGATTGAATTGGTTGTGAACGTCAGTTTTAAAATTATTTAACTGACTAACATTAACTGCATCAGTCGGGGAAATACCTGCAGCAACATTTGATATCACTTTGTTACCCCCATCAATACCATTGACAGTCATACTTGGACCATCTGCAATCTGCACGCCATCACCATTGATTGTGGTCTTTCCTGTTGTGATATTGCCTGTGCTTCCTTCAATATGCACCGCATTCTCTCCAGCACCAAGGGTAATATCATCGGCAATGCCGACTGTGTATTCTGCACCACCTGTTTCATTGGTTCCTTCTTCCACTACCACATTCGACCCAGCAACCACTGTGGTATGTTTCTTCGCAGATTCCAAAGCATCTCCCACTTTTCCATCTAAGGCTACTAAGTTATTTGAAACAGAATCTCCAGCATTAATCACATTGTAATCACCTGTTTCGTCGATTTTTCCAATTTTATCGTCAAGAGCTGTAAGGTTTTGCCCTACAGTATTCTTAGCTTCAATTACATTGCCATCTTTCACATGGGTTTCTTGATAGATTTGATCACCAGAAATAAAGCCTTTATCTCCTTCTTTAATCTCACCACCAAGTGCCTTTTGCCAGTTATCAACATCAATATTGGTCGCATTGTTGATGTTATTAACTGCAGCATTTAACTGGGAACCGTTTACCGCATCTGTTGAAGTTTCAGAAATTTCTCCCGCTGCAACGTTTTTGATTGTCTTATTGCCAGCATTGATTCCAGCAGTTGTCATACTTGGACCATTCGCAATTGAAATACCCGTATTATTGATGGTTACGGCTGGCTTATTATTCTCGCCATTAATCACTAAACCATTTGTATCCATTTTGGTGTTGCCCGTTGTGACGGAATCTAATGTGATATTTTTATTTAAAGTAATGGTAATTTTGTTATCAGAAACTTCAGTTGTAATATTGTCACCGCCAACAAAATCAATCGTTTCGCCGTGTTTAACGTTGTCTTTTCCATCCGTATATTTCTGTTTATTATCCGCAGTAATATTAAAGCCTTGGTTAATGTCTTCTTGAACTGCATGTAATTGAGAACCGTTAATCGCTTCTTTAGATGTTGCATCAACTGCTCCATCTGCAACATTTGAAATTACTTTGTTTCCTGCATCAATTCCAGTTGTTGTCATTGAAGGGCCATCAGTAATTTTCATTCCAGTGTTACCAATTGTTACAAGATCTTTTCCAGCTCCATCAGTTACCTTCATTCCATCAGTATTCATAACAGTATTACCAGTGATAACTGAAGTGAACTCAGGATTTTCATTCATTTTAATGGTGATTGTTCCATTGCCAGCTGCATCTTTTACATACTCAGTTGTGATATTTGAATCACTGTAAGTTTTTCCAGCTACTGCATCAGAACCTTTGATTGTTGTTGTTGATCCTAGGAATTGATTTCCGTTTCCTTTGTTTCCAGCAAAACTTAGTCCCTTGTTGATTGCTGTGATTGTTCCATCAATCGCATCTTTCATGTTTGTTGCTGGTGTTCCTGCTGCGCCATCTACTCCATTGATTCCTGCAAATGTTGGTGCGTCAAATCCTGTTCCTGCTGTATTAGGTTTTAATCCTAACTTATCTCCAAGATCCTTTAGTTGAGAACCATTGATGGCATCTTTCGAATCGTCTCCGATTGTTCCAGCAGCGACACCTGCGATTTTCTTATCTCCTGCATTGATTCCATCTTTAACTATTGAAGGACCATCAGTGATTTTAAGACCATCTTTATCAATGGTAGTCAGTGGATTTCCATCTTTATCATTAACTACTAATCCATTAGTATCCATCTTAGTGTTGCCAGTGGTTACAGAATCTAATGTGATGTCTTTATCTAAAGTAACTTTGATTTTGTTATCAGAAACTTCAGTTGTAATATTGTCTCCACCTTCGAAATCAATTGTTTCTCCATGCTTAACATTATCTTTATTATCAGCATATGTTGCTTTGTTATCTGCTGTAATATTAAAGCCTTGGTTAATGTCTTCTTGAACTGCATGTAATTGAGAACCGTTAATCGCTTCTTTAGATGTTGCATCAACTGCTCCATCTGCAACATTTGAAATTACTTTGTTTCCTGCATCAATTCCAGTTGTTGTCATTGAAGGGCCATCAGTAATTTTCATTCCAGTGTTACCAATTGTTACAAGATCTTTTCCAGCTCCATCAGTTACCTTCATTCCATCAGTATTCATAACAGTATTACCAGTGATAACTGAAGTGAACTCAGGATTTTCATTCATTTTAATGGTGATTGTTCCATTGCCAGCTGCATCTTTTACATACTCAGTTGTGATATTTGAATCACTGTAAGTTTTTCCAGCTACTGCATCAGAACCTTTGATTGTTGTTGTTGATCCTAGGAATTGATTTCCGTTTCCTTTGTTTCCAGCAAAACTTAGTCCCTTGTTGATTGCTGTGATTGTTCCATCAATCGCATCTTTCATGTTTGTTGCTGGTGTTCCTGCTGCGCCATCTACTCCATTGATTCCTGCAAATGTTGGTGCGTCAAATCCTGTTCCTGCTGTATTAGGTTTTAATCCTAACTTATCTCCAAGATCCTTTAGTTGAGAACCATTAATGGCATCTGTTGATGTATCTGAAATTGCTCCCTTATCCAGCCCTGTTACTTTTTTCGCGGTTACCGATCCATCAGCTCCATTAATTGCAACTTGCTTATCTCCAGCTCCTGCTGTAATTTTTCCTATGGCGCCATCTAATGTAATGGCCTTATCTCCAGTTCCTACAGTTACTGTATTTGTTGCATTTACAGAATCCACGGCCAAATCTTTCGCAAGCATAATATCAATTGTCGTTGCACCATCTTTATCTTGGCTTACTTTTGTTTTGATATTTGTTCCTGCGTATTCTGTATTTTCTTTTGTTCCTTCTCCTTTAACAGTGACTTTTGAACCAAGCTTATTTGTTACAGCTGCCTTATTATTTCCATCAAAGTCCAATCCTTCTGTTAAATTCTTTTTAATAGCTGCATCAATAGTACTTTCTCCAGTTCCACCAATGTCTGTCATTGTGAACTCTCCCTCAGGAGTGTATGTTGCATTTCCACCAAATACTTGTTCATCTAAAGTTTTAGCAAGGTTTCCAACTTTTACATTGGTTGAATGTAGCTGTGAACCGTTGATTGCATCTGTTGACGTATCCGAAATTCTTCCCGCTGCAACGTTTACAATTTGTCTTTCTTTTCCTGTACTTCCTACAGAAACGACAGAAGTAGGAGTTATTCCCGCAAAATTATAGGTTAATCCATTGGTTTCATCTTTATAAGAAGATGTTGGTACTGCATCTTGAGTTTTTGATCCACTTCCTAAAGCTACTGCGTTTGCGTGACTTGCAATGGAACCCGATCCCATTGCTACTGCTTTTTCTGCACTTGCATTTGCTGCCGGAGTTCCTGTTCCATACCCTCCACCAAGAGCTACAGAATAATTTCCCGTTGCTTTTACTTCATTCCCTATTGCTGCGGCTGCCCATGCTGTATTCGTATTCGACCCAACAGAAACGCCATAATCTCCTGAATTTGCATTCGTTCCTATGGCTGCCGAATATGCTCCTGTAGAGTGTGCATTATTCCCAATCGCTGCAGAGCCTGGTCCTTGTGAAGATGCATTTGTTCCTATGGCTGCCGAACCTACCCCAGCAGATTTCGTTAAGTATCCAATTGCTACGGAACTTTCCCCATTAGCAAATGCCCCATTGCTCCCATTCACATCTGCATTGGCAGAAGCTCCAATGGATACAGAATTTTTTGCATTTGCTTTCGCGGTATCACCAATGGCAGTCGCACTTTCTGCAAATGCTCCTGAACTTGGCCCAACGGCTGTCCCTTTATATGCAAAGCCCTTAGAATTGTTTCCCAAAGCAATCGAATCTTTTCCACTTGCTTGCGAGATTACCCCCATAGCAATCGAGCTTTCTCCTGTTGCTTTAGATGCGGCTCCAATGGAAATGCTTTGTACTCCTTCTGCTGTTGCATTATTTCCCAATGCCATCGAGTCTTTTGCTGTCTTTGTAGTACTTGCCTCTACCCCAATGGCAATAGAAGAAAGCCCTAAAGTATTCGCCGCCACACCAATGGCAACGGTTTGCTCTGCTTCTGCTTTGGCTGCATTCCCAATAACAACGGAAGCTTTCCCATTTTTTGAGGTCATTGCATTAATACCTGCAACAAAAGAAGATTCTCCTGCTGCAATACTATCTGTCCCTAACACCATCGACTGTTCTGCAAGTGCTTTCGCTCCGTGACCAATCGCCGTAGAATTCACTCCCGTGGCCGTTGCCTCATACCCAAAGGCCATCGCTCCTTCTTGTGTGGCTAAAGCGTAATATCCCATGGCAATGGTGAAATCATCTGAATAATCGGTCACGCCATCTGCCATTTTGGTTTTTTCGATGGCTACTTTGGCAAATTTTGTGGCATTTGTATGCTCTGCGTTACTTGAATCAAAGGCAATCATATCGCCATTGGTATCTTTCACATAAAGGGTTCCACCTTCGCTTTCCCCTATTACTTCTTTATATTTATCATCTTTTTCTAAGTTTTTAGAAAGTGCTAAAAATACGCTATCTTTTTCACCTGCGTAGGCGTGATTACCTAAAGCAATAGCTTCTTTGCCTTTAACAGTAGATTCTTTACCAAGTACCATGGAATTGGTAGCAGTTTTGTCGGCTGTATTTGTATTTCCTAACACTACACTATAAGCAGCCTTAGTTTCATTGTTATTACCAACAATTACCGAATGATCTAATGTCGCGTTATTTTCATTACCAAAAATAACTGAATATTCATTTTCTGCTTGAGACTTATAACCAATAGAAATTGATTTATTTCCTTTTGCTTGTGAGTCTGTACCAAAGGAAATAGCATCTTCTCCTGAAGCTGTTGCGCCCGCGTTATCTTTATCCGAACTAACACCGATAGCAATAGAACGTTCCCCACTGGCCATTGCTCCTGCAACTCCATTTGCTCGGCTACTACCAATTGCAATAGATTGGTTTTTTGTAGCCTTCGCTAAGGTCCCAAATGCAATCGTATCGTTGATATATCCTGTTTCATTATCTTTTTCTTGTACTTTTTGATCGACATATTGATTACCGATAACTAAATTTCTATTTCCTTTTCCTACTGTTTTAGTTGGATCAGCGTCTAAAGAAGCTGTTGTTCTTGCAGCATCTCCCATAAAAATATTTTGTGAACCTTCTGTATTTCTTCCAGCACTCGATCCTATTCCAACATTCGCATCTCCATACACAGAAACGCCGGCATCTTGACCGATAAATGTTGATCCCCATCCTTTTTGATTCGTTATTTTGTGGTTTCCACTCGCCCCTGCATTTCTTCCAATATATACAGAGCCATCTCCTTGAACGCTATCTTTTGTTCCTACAGCATTATCCCCCCCTGAAAAGGCAAGCCCTCCGGCATCTGTACCTAAGGCTACAACATTATTTCCTGTTGCTTTTGCTGAAATACCAATTGCTGTCGAATTAAAACCTAATACCTTTGAATAAGCTCCTATTGCCATTCCATTTTCAGCATTTACTTCAGCTCTAGTTATTTCGTCATTTCCTGCACCTATTGCAAGTGATGTTTGGTTGGAATTATCACCTAACTTTCCTCCTGCAATAGCAGTACCGAAGTTAGTATCATGATAAATGCCATTTAGATTTGCATAAGCTCCTCTTAATTTAGGATTCGAAGCTAAGGCAAAACTAATTGGAAAATAAGGGGGTTGACTCTTGAATTCATTTCTAATTTCTTCTTCTGGTACATTTTTATTTTTTGTATCAAGATTTTGTAATGTGATCTGTTTTGTTTTTTCATCTTGATTAACCACTTCTGCAGCAACAGCAGGTAATGCCATCATTAACATCACGGCAACCATGGAAAGTTGAGAAGGGATTTTAAATAGAGTACTAAATGTTTGGTGGGTTTGTTTGGATGATTGTTCACTGTTTGATTGAGACTTTACTTGTCCTTTAGCAAGTTCTGACGTAACGATCATTCGTCCTAAGGTTTTTGAAAAAATAACTTTGAATATATTGTTCATGAAAAAAGATCCTCTATAACAAAACAAGTATTTTATTATTAATTTAAAATATTTAATTAAATAAAAAATAAAGCTTAATGCATTCGCATAAATTGGGAATAAATTATTAGGTACCGTAATATACGTTATTTATTTTTCAATACAAGACCGATGTTTGATAGCTATAATCTATTGTATAAAAAGATTTTATCTATTAATTGGTTTATGAGTTCCTTTTTTGATTAATTCAAAGATAAAACCTATAAAAAACACCTATTAAGAGGTAACTTAAATTAGTTAAAAATATTATTTGCTCTTTTTTGATGCTTAATCACTAAATCACAAAAAAAGCACAGCTGACACCAAAAACAAAATATTTTATAAAATTAATTATTAAAAGGTCCGTTTGCTTGTTTTTTAAGCAATTGCTTATCCTAAAAAAGTACAAAAGGTAGTTGATTCAAAAGACAGTCACCAAATGACAGAAGACAGAAAAAACGCTAAATAACTCCCGTGAGTAAAATTTAGTCCTCTCTCTTCTTTCCTCTGATCCACAAAGAAATGAACAAATAAGTGACGGTTAAGGTGAGTTAAAAGAAAGAAAAAAGATGGCAAAAAACTTAGCGTTTTTACCATCTTCTGTTTAGTTCCTCGGTTCGTGAGACGGGTCAAAAGGCGTCCGAACCAGAAGCCAGACACCAGAAAACAGAAATTTTATTAATCCTCGTGACTAAAATTCAGTCATATGTCTTCTGTCCTCAGGCCACTGATCCGCAAAGAAATGAACAAATACCGCAAACCCCACTAACGCCAAAGTTTAAACTGATTAATTAAACCATTGGTAGAACTATCATGGCTTTCAACTTCATTGCTATCTTTTAATTCTGGCAAGATGCGGTTAGCTAATTGTTTACCTAGCTCTACACCCCATTGGTCAAAACTAAAGATATTGAAGATCACGCCTTGGGCGAAGATTTTGTGTTCGTACATAGCAATTAAGGCCCCTAATGTGTAAGGGGTAATTTTTTGTACGAGGATGGAGTTTGTTGGTTTGTTACCTGTGAAGACTTTAAATGGCACGATGTCTTGCACTTCTTCTAAGGATTTGCCCGCTTTAATAAATTCTGCTTCCACTTCTTCTTTGGTTTTACCGAAGGCTAAGGCTTCTGTTTGGGCAAAGAAGTTGGAAAGTAATTTACTGTGGTGATCCGATAATGGATTGTGAGTTTGTGCTGGCGCAATAAAATCACAAGGGATCATTTTGGTGCCTTGGTGAATTAATTGATAGAAAGCGTGTTGCCCGTTGGTGCCTGGTTCACCCCAAATAATTGGGCCTGTTTGGTAATTAACGGCTTTGCCATCGCGTCCAACATATTTACCGTTAGATTCCATATTACCTTGTTGGAAATAGGCGGCGAAACGGTGTAAATATTGGTCGTAAGGTAAGATTGCTTCTGTTTCAGCACCAAGGAAACTGGTGTTCCATAAGCCCACTAAGGCCAAAGTTGCAGGAATATTTTCGGCTAATGGTGCATTACGGAAATGCTCGTCCATTGCATGGGCGCCTTCTAATAGCTGTTCAAAGTTTTCAAAACCAATAGAAAGGGCAATTGATAAACCAATGGCAGACCATAAAGAATAGCGGCCACCAACCCAATCCCAGAATTCAAACATATTGTTAGTGTCGATACCGAATTCTGCCACGGCTTTGCCATTTGTTGATAAGGCGGCAAAGTGTTTTGCAACATATTCTTGTTCTTTTGCGACCGCTAAGAACCAATCACGTGCACTGTGGGCGTTGGTCATGGTTTCTTGCGTGGTGAAAGTTTTAGAGGCAATTAAGAAAAGTGTCGTTTCTGGGTTTAATTTTTTAAGGGTTTCCGCAATATGGGTGCCGTCAACGTTAGAAACAAAATGCATATTTAAGTGATTTTTATATGGGCGTAACGCTTCTGTTACCATATAAGGGCCTAAGTCGGAGCCACCGATACCAATATTCACAACGTCCGTAATGGCTTTGCCGGTGTAGCCTTTCCATTCGCCAGAAATCACATTGTCACAAAAGACTTTCATTTTCGCTAACACGGCATTGACTTCTGGCATCACATCTTGCCCATCCACTAACACAGCGGTATTTGCTCGGTTACGTAATGCCGTATGTAACACGGCGCGGTTTTCGGTTTTATTAATTTTTTCACCCTTAAACATTGCTTCTGTGGCGCCTTTTAGATCACATTCTTGAGCAAGTTGTTGTAATAAATTGAGGGTTTCCGTGGTGATTTTATTTTTTGAAAAATCCACTAAAAGTTGATCGCCAAAATGGAGTGAAAATTGTTGAAAGCGGTTTTCTGGTTGTGCGAAAAGATCTTGAATGGTGGTATTGGCTAACTGCGCTTGGTGTGCTTCTAGTTTTTGCCACGCTTGGGTTGTTGTTGGGTTAATATTTTTCATATTTATAATTTCCTTGTAAAAAAATTAATCTAAAAATTAATCGATATACTCTGTTAGTACCCTTGGGGTGAGCTTGGTAATTAATTCATAACTTAAAATACCACTGAAGGCAGAAACTTCTTCTATTGGCAAATTTTTGCCCCATAAGATCACCTCGTCGCCCACTTGATCTTGACTTTCGGCCCCAAGATCTACGGTTAACATATCCATTGACACCCGCCCCACGACAGGCACTCGTCGCCCATTAACAAAAACAGGGGTGCCTTCTGGCATATCCCGCGGATAGCCGTCGCCATAACCAATGGCCACAATGCCGATTTTAGTGTCTTTTTTGCTGACCCACGCACAGCCATACCCCACAGGCTCGCCTTTTTTATGATTGCGAATGGCAATGAGGGAGGAGGTTAAAGTCATCACGGGGGTTAAGCCTTGTTCTTGGCTAGAAATATTATTTGGGGTAATGCCGTACATAATGACCCCAGGGCGGATCCATTCTAAATGGGATTCCGGCCAAAATAATACCCCACCAGAGGCGGCAATGCTGCGTGCCCCTCTTTCTTTGGTGGCATCGAGAAAACGTTGTAATTGTAGGCTGGTATAGTCGCTCGTTAAATCATCGGCAAGGCAGAAATGGCTGACGAAACCAATATCTTCCGACACATTGGGACAGGCTTTTAAGGCGGCGTAAAACTCTTCTACTTGATCTAAATCCACCCCTAAGCGGTGCATTCCTGTGTCGATTTTTAACCAGACTTTAATTTTGTTTGGGACAGTTTGAGAGAGGTCGATTTCTTGTAGGGCTTCAAGTTGTTCGCGGTTATGCACCACGGTTTGAATATTATTAACGGCTAAAATAGGCAGATCTTCTTTCGAAAAAAAACCTTCCAATAATAAAATTGGTTTGGTGATCCCGTGGGAGCGTAAAACTAACGCCTCGGCAATTCGGGCCACACCAAAACAATCTACATTTTCTTCAATTGCGGAAGAAACAAATTCGACACCATGTCCGTAGGCATTTGCTTTAACGACAGCAATCACTTTACTTTTTGGTGCCAGTTTTTTTATGACTTGTAAATTTTGTTTAAGGGCAACTGAACTGATTTTTGCTGTTGCAGGTTTAACGTACATTACATATTTCCATAGTATTCTTGCGGTTGAGCTAAATTATCAAAATGCGAAATATTACCTTGGAAGGCAAGTTTAACTGTACCAATTGGACCATTACGTTGTTTACCAATGATAATTTCCGCAATACCTTTTTGTTCTGAGTTTTCATTATAAACTTCATCACGATAAATAAACATAATTAAATCAGCATCTTGCTCAATAGATCCGGATTCACGTAAGTCTGAATTAATCGGTCGTTTGTCGGCTCGATTTTCCAAACTACGGTTTAACTGAGAAAGGGCGATAACCGGCACTTCTAATTCTTTGGCTAGGGCTTTTAAAGAACGGGAAATTTCGGCAATTTCTAAGGTTCGGTTATCGGCGAAACCTGGGGCACGCATTAATTGTAAATAATCCACCATAATTAAACTTAAGCCACCGTGTTCACGGTAAATGCGTCGCGCACGAGAACGTAATTCATTCGGGGTTAAGCCGGAGGAATCATCAATATATAAATTCGGTTTTTGGGTAAATTGCCCCATAATGCTGGCAATTTTGTGGAAATCTTGAGCTTCTAAGCCTTGGCCGGTTCTGATTTTGGTTTGATCCACTTTAGAAAGGGAGGCAATGGTACGCATCATTAATTGTTCCGCCGGCATTTCTAAACTAAACACTAAAACTGGCTTGTCATTTTCAGGATCTAAGGCTGCGTTTTCACATAAGTTCATTGCGAAGGTGGTTTTCCCCATTGATGGACGGGCTGCCACAATAATTAAATCAGAGGGTTGTAAGCCTGCGGTTTTGCGATCTAAATCCGTAAAGCCAGAGCTTATCCCCGTTACCCCGCTGTGATTTTTCATTTGGGTTAAGGCTTCGATTTTATTAATGGTACTTTCTAGAATCGGCACAATATTTTTTGGGCCTTCGTTACTGGTGGCACGTTTTTCAGCAATATGGAAAATATCTCGTTCTGATTGATCTAATACGTCTTTAACATCCTGCCCTTTTAAATTAAAACAACGTTTGGCGATATTATTTGCGGCGCCAATAAGCTCGCGTAATACGGCGTTTTCTCGTACGATTTTGGCGTAAGCTAAAATATTGGCGGTACTTGGGGTGTTATTTGAAAGTTCTGCTAAATACGCAAAGCCCCCTATATTCTCTAATTCTGCCTTGTTTTTTAAGGCATTTTCCACGGTTAATAAATCCACCGGTTGATTCATTCGAAATAATTCAGCAATTTCTTGAAAAATAATACGATGTTGATAAGTATAAAAATCTTCGGCAATAATTTGGTCGGCAATATTATCCCAATGTTCATTATTTAATAAAATACCGCCGAGTACGGCCTGTTCGGCTTCAATGGAATGCGGTGGAATTTGCCCTTGTTCGAGTGCTTTTTGTTGACGAGATTGGTTGGATGTTGAACGAGAAGATTGTTGCATAAAAACTATAATACCTAATAAATCGAATGGTTTGCCATAATAGCAAATTTCCATCTTAATGAGAAAAGAAAAACGATATTGGGACAATATTTTTGTTAAATCGCCGGCGTTGATTTGTTCGCACTGCCCTTTTCTGTGGTAAGCTTTGGGCGTTATTTAGCAAACAACGGAGGTAAACATGAAAGTGGTGGTTTTAACCGGTGCCGGCATTTCTGCGGAATCTGGCATTCGCACCTTTCGGGCGGAAGATGGCTTGTGGGAAGACCATTCTGTGGAAGATGTCGCTACGCCGGAAGGCTTTCAACGCAATCCTAAATTAGTGCAAAAATTTTATAATGACCGTCGTGCCAAATTATTTGAGCCCCAAATTCAACCTAATGCCGCCCATTTGGCGTTGGCAAAATTAGAACAAGAGCTGGGCAAAAATATGCTGGTGATTACGCAAAATGTGGATAATTTACACGAGCGTGCGGGCACCAAAAATCTTATTCATATGCATGGTGAATTATTACAGGTTCGCTGTACTCGGAGTGGTAAAATCTATCCTTGGCAAAAAGATGTCAGCGAGGAAGACAGATGTCGTTGTTGCCAACCGCCCCAACCGTTACGCCCTAATATTGTGTGGTTTGGCGAAATGCCCTTTGAAATGGACCGTATTTTTGATGCATTGTCGGAATGCGATTATTTTATATCCATCGGCACCTCTAGCAATGTTTATCCGGCGGCAAACTTTGTGCGTGAAGCGGATTTTAATGGAGCGGAAACTGTAGAGCTTAATTTAGAACCCAGCAAAAAACACAATAATTTTAAAGAAAAACACTACGGCCCCGCCAGTAAAGTGGTACCCGAATTTGTGGCGCAATTATTGCAACAAATCAAAGCCTAAAAATAGGAAAAAATAAAAGAAGAAAAACCGCTATTCATTAGCGGTTTTTTTTGCTTAAAGTTCAGCTCGAAGAATGTTCGTGCCTTGGCTTAAAGCCCGTAATTTTGCCCTTGCCACCTCTCTTGCCAAAGGTGCCATACCACAGTTAGTGCTAGGATAAAGTTTATCGGCATCTACAAATTTTAAGGCTTCTCGTAAAACTTGTGCCACTTCCTCTGGGCTTTCAATTTGATTACTCGCCACATCAATAGCCCCCACCATGACTTTTTTGCCACGTACTAATTCAATTAAATCCATCGGCACATGAGAATGCTGGCATTCTAAGGAAATAATATCAATGGCAGATTGTTGTAGTTTCGGGAAAAATTCTTCATATTGGCGCCATTCGGAACCTAAGGTTTTTTTCCAATCTGTATTGGCTTTAATGCCGTAGCCATAACAAATATGCACCGCAGTTTCACAGCGCAACCCTTCAATGGCCCGCTCTAAGGCGGCAATGCCCCAATCATTCACTTCATCAAAAAACACATTAAATGCCGGCTCATCAAATTGAATAATATTCACGCCAGCAGCTTCAAGCTCCTTCGCTTCTTGGTTTAAAATTTTAGCAAATTCCCAAGCTAATTTTTCCCGGCTTTTGTAATGGGCATCATATAAGGTATCCACCATTGTAAGCGGGCCAGGCAATGCCCACTTTATCGGCTGGGTTGTTTGTTGGCGTAAAAATTTGGCGTCTTCGACAAAAATTGACTGGTTGCGTACAACCTCATCAACAACCGTGGGAACACTGGCCTCATAGCGATTCCGAATTTTAACTCTGTGCCGATTTTTAAAATCTACCCCCGCAAGATGCTCAATAAATGTGGTAACAAAATGCTGGCGAGTTTGTTCCCCATCGCTAATAATATCAATGCCGGCGGCTTGCTGTTCTTGCAAGGTAATGCGTAAGGCATCTTGTTTAGCTTCTTGTAATTCTTGCCCTTTTAATTTCCAAGGGGACCACAATTTTTCCGGCTCCGAAAGCCAAGAAGGCTTAGGTAAACTGCCCACATTTGATGTGGGTAATAATATTTTTTTAGTCATTATTGCCTCCTTTTTTAGTGGCAAAATTCACACTTTGTGCCCAGTTTTGTAATAGCTGTTGATACGGTTGGACAAAACTTTTCTCAATAAATTGCCCCTGTTTAATGGACAGATGCACCCGTTCTTCTCTATCGTATTCAATTTGGGTTAGGGAATAATTGCTATTGCTTAAGCTTGGTTGAAATTCAATTCCCGCCACCGCATTGGCGTTATAAATTTCTGGGCGATAAATTTGTTGGAAGGTTTCCATAACGCTTAAGGTGCTAATTAATTCTAAAGGGGTGTAATCATTTAATAAGTCCCCAAAAAAATAAAAGGCAAAAGGCGCGGCACTTTGTGGCGGTAAAAAATAGCGAACATTTAGCCCCATTTTTTTAAAATATTGTTCCGTTAAGGAGCTTTCATTTACTTGATATTCGTAACCTAAAATTGGGTGGTAATTTGCGGTGCGAGTATATTTTTTGTTTTCTGAAACACTTAAGCAAATAATCGGCGTTTTTTTAAAGTTATCTTGGTAGGCCTTGGAGGTAACAAAATGCTGGAATAATTTGCCGTGTAAATCGCCAAAATGCGCCGGTACGGAAAATGTTTTTTTCTCTTGATTATGCTTGAGCAATAACACGCTGAAATCATAATCTCGCACAAAAGAAGAAAAACTATTACCTACAATGCCGGCAATTTGTTGCCCTGTTTTATGATCCAAAATGGTGCTTTGTAAAACCTCAATACAAGGATGTAAAATGTCCGAGCCAGCCACCGCTATGTCTGCACTAACAATTTCTAGCTGCACCGAATAACGATTGCCATCAGCATTATCCCAATTTGCCCGAGCATTAAATTTTTGATTGATCATATTTAAGGTTTTACGTAAATTTTCTGCCCGTGCCTCGCCTCTCGCTAAATTGGCAAAATTTGTGGTTAAACGGGTATTTTCACTAGGATGATAATCTTCATTAAAATGAATTTTACTAATTTGAAATGCCAATTTATTGGCTATATTATTGTGCCCCATATGTTCCTCTCTTACACAGAATTAATTAAATTTAAAACTTAACCATTATAATTAAATTATTTTCAAGCATAACTTCACTACACCGTTTTAAATAAAACGGCCGTTTAACTCTATTTATATTTAATTATTTCTAAAAGAAAACCTAATTGAATAATTAGGTGATAACTATATTTTTTGCCTGCTATATAATGTTGATATTTTCTTTACTAAAGTTTTAGCATTTTAGCGAGAGCAAGATAGCCACAAGAATGAATCTTAAAGAAAACACGCCATCTCCTCTTCTTATTGCCTTATTCAGCACTCTCTTAACCTCCAAAAAAATCCATTATTTACAATAACTAATGTTTTTATTAAACAAAAATCATTACAAGTATTTAATCCTATTTTGCAATGGCGAAAAATATAACACTGATATTTTGCTATAGGTAATTCTATATTTTTATGGAGAATAATAGCTTTAAACTATAGTTAAATTTTTTTCAAAAAATAAGCAAATTCTTAATAAAAACATATTGACATTAAATTATTCTTTTTGTATTTATATTAAGGTTTTTAATTAACTCTTATTTTAAATATTCTTATGAATCTCTATTTACATTTTATTACCCATAAAAGTATTTTTATTATGATGTGAATGCTAACTGTTATTTAATAATAGGGCGGACATCTATTTAATCGATTTAAAATAGGAATAAAAAACTCACCCCGCCAAAATGCGGGGTTTTTTATAGTGAATTTATTTTTTACTTCAGGAGGACCTTATGAAAAATATCCACAAAAAAAATATTGCCACAAAATGTGTACAAGGCACCTATCGCGCCAAAAATACAGAGCCAATGGTAATGCCTATTGTGCAATCCACCACTTATCGCTACGAGCAATGTGATGAACTTGCCAACGCCTTTAACTTGGGGCAAGCCAGTCATATTTATTCTCGCTTAAGTAATCCTACGTTATCGGTTTTAGAAGAAAAAATTGCCTTACTGGAAAAAGGCGTGGCGGCGGTGACCACTTCCTCAGGGCAAGCCGCCACTTTTTATAGTGTGATCAATATTACTTCTGCTGGGGAAAATATTGTTGCCTTATCTAATGTTTACGGTGGCACCCACACCTTGTTAAGTAAAACCTTAAGCAAAATGGGCATTGAAACCCGCTTTGTCGCCCCAGATGCCACAGCGGAAGAAATTTCCGCCAAAATTGATGGCAAAACCAAGTTGATTTTTGGTGAAACCATCGGCAATCCCGGTTTGGATGTGCTGGATTTTGCAAAAATCAGCCAAGTGGCGCAACAGGCGAAAATTCCTTTTATTGTAGATAACACCTTTGCCACCCCGTATTTGTGCAACCCTTTAGATCACGGCGCCAATATTGTGATCCATTCTATGAGTAAATATTTAGACGGACACGCCACTAGCTTAGGTGGGGTTATTGTGGATGGCGGTAATTTTAACTGGTATGTGGGCGGCTTTGAGGGCTTAACAACGCCAGATGAAAGTTATCACGGCTTAGTTTATGCCGAAGCATTTGGGACGGCGGCTTATGCGGCCAAAATTCGAGCCGGATTATTACGAGACCTCGGTGCCACCTTGGCTCCATTTAATGCTTTTTTAACAAATTTAGGTATCGAAACCTTACATTTACGGATGCAAGCCCACAGTGAAAATGCCTTAAAAGTCGCCCAATATTTGGCTCAGCATCCAAAAGTGGAATGGGTGAACTATCCTTTATTGGAAGGTAATAAAAATCTTGAACTTGCTAAAAAATATTTACCGAATGGTGCCAGCGGCGTGGTGTCATTTGGTATCAAAGGTGGCATTAATCAAGCCAAAAAATTTATTGATAACATGGAATTGGCCCAATTGGTCACCCACGTTGGCGATTTAAGAACCTTTGCCCTTCACCCCGCCAGTACAACTCATCGCCAATTATCGGAAGCGGAATTACTGTCAATTGGCATCGCGCCAAATATGATTCGCTATAACGTTGGTATTGAAAATATTGACGATATTTTAAAGGATATTGAAGAGGCATTCGCAAAAGTTTAAATGGGTTTTAAATGGGGTTTACATCCGCTTTAAATTTATTTTAAACCCTATTTGAAAAAAATATTAAGCCAAGATTTCAAGCTATCATCTTGCTTATTTTTCCCTTTAGGCTATTTCAACACAGAAATAGCCTACTTCAACCACCAAATTTTATATTTTTACTGTGATAAAAGGAGCAAGCAATGCCAATAATTATTCCCAAAGATTTACCGGCGTTTGAAAAATTACAGCAAGAGCAAGTTTTTGTCATCGATGAAAATCGGGCCATACATCAAGATATTCGCCCACTTAAAATCGCCATTGTGAACCTTATGCCCCAAAAAGAAAAAACAGAATCGCAATTACTAAGAATGCTTGCTAATACGCCACTTCAAGTGGAGTTTGATTTTATTTTTCCCAAGAATGTTTATACCCCAAAAAATACCGACCCTTCCCATTTACAGAAGTTTTATCAATCTTTTGATGATATTAAAGACAAAAAATACGACGGGATGATTATCACCGGTGCCCCCGTAGAAGACTTGGCTTTTGAAGATGTGGCATATTGGCAAGAAATCAGCAAAATTTTTGATTTTTGTAAAACCAATGTCCATTCCACACTGTTTATTTGCTGGGCACAACAGGCGGCGATGTATCATTATTACGGCATTCAAAAACAAATGCTTAAGCAAAAATTATTTGGCGTTTTTAGCCATCAAGTGGAGCAAAAACACCCTCTTGTGCAAGGCTTTGATGATTGCTTTTTTATTCCTCATTCTCGCCATAGTGAAAGTATTAATCCACAAATTCGCCACCATCCTAATTTAAATGTCATTATTTCTTCAGAAAAAGCCGGCATTTATTTAGCCTGTGATACTTCCCATAATTTTGTTTTTGTTTCTGGCCACAGTGAATATGATCGCGAAACTTTATTTGATGAATATCAGCGAGATAAAAACGCCGGCCTAAATATTGCCGTACCTGAAAATTATTTCCAACAGGATGATCCTAGCCAAAAAATTCTTTATAACTGGCAAGCCCATTCTACTTTGCTGTTTAGCAATTGGTTAAACGCTTTACAAAATCAACGCTTAATCGAAAAAGTGCTAAGCCAAATTTAAGCTAACAAGGACTTAAAAAACAACCCCCAAAGCTTTTTTTGGGGGGGAATTTAAAAATAAAAATTTGGCCTCATTTAGTGGCAAATTTGTTGCCAATTAATCAATACCTAATACTTTTCGGCCGTTAATACTAGCAATATTTACCATTTCTTCCACATTTGGGAAACGGCAGCCCGCGGCGAGTAAGCTTAATTCTTGCCACATATCCCCTTCACAAAGTGGAACCATATAATCGCAAATATTATCAGTACCTAATGCCACAGTAATACCTTCTGGGATCATTTCATCAGCGGGGGTGAGGGCATTATGGAAAGGGAGTAAATCTTCTTTACGATTGCTATCAATCCAAGCCATTGGGCAGGCAATCATCATCAGCTCTGCTTCTCGCATTTTTTGATAAAGTTGGTAGCGATATTCTTTTTTGTGGGCCCCAATAGAAATGCCGTGAATGCCGACAACTCGGCCTTGCATTTGATGTTCAATGGTTTTTTTACACAGTAATTCCGTTTCTTTTTCTTGCGGATTATTAAATTGATCTACGTGAATATGGCACATAATGCCAAGAGATTTGGCTTTATCTAACAAAATATCCATCGCTTCTTCCCCTTTGCCGTAATCTAATTCATCACGGTAAGGCAAACCACCAATGATATCCACCATTTCAGAACCAATATCAAACCATTGTTTTGCCGTTGGTTCGATAACGCCTTTTAAGGTTTGATTTGCGAATTTTAAAATAATGTCATCTTTGTAAGTTTCTCGTGCTTTGTGAGCTGCAAGAATGGCTCGATCGCCACAAATAGGGTCAATATCGACAAAGGTACCAAAGGCTGTCACCCCTTGAGAAATCATTAATTCAATGGATTGGCAAAAACGTGCGTAATAATCATCAATGGTTGAATTACGTTTGATTTCATCAACTAAATCCCATTTTTGTTGTAAATTTGAAGAAAAATAAACCCCGATATTTTCCGGGGTCATAGTAAAAGCGCGATCGGCGTGAGCATGAGCATTAACCCAGCCGCCGTTGTTTAAAATGGCTTGATGGATGTGTGTTTTGAAGCTACGTGTGTAATTTTTCATATTTGACTCTGTATAAATTTAAGCGTGGATAAAAAATCAAACAGATAGATAGACACAATCAAACTTCTTTGGAGGATTCCGTAGAAATTTGTGGTTATTATGAATAGAAATAAGAAAACACTAACGAATGTCTGTGTTTTGAAGAATGTTATGTAAAATTCTCTGATTTCGCTTAATAACATTATGTTCTAGCCCTGTAATGATGCTAGGGGTGCAGTATAATCGATGCTCAAAAAATAGCAATATCAATTAAAAAATAATTGTGTAATCTGTCGGCATTTTTTGCTTTCCTAAAAAAAATGCCACCTATTTTGAGAGCATTTTAGGTGGCGAATATGGTCTATAACTTTTTTATTTTTATTTTAATGATTTAATTCTTTTTTTACCCATTCCAGGAAATCTTCTGGCATAGTTTTTATCATATTTGACCCTCGGGTAATGGTTGCGGCGCTGGTATTGAGATCTTGTACAATTTCACGTTGTGGTTTTGCGCCTTCGAGTAATTGTGCCACAATTTGTAATCGCAAACCAATACTTTCTCTTTCATCAAGCGTTAATAACAATGTTAATAACTCTTCCCCTTTCCCTTGTTCAAAAGCAGTTTTTAAAATTGAAAGTAAAGCTTGCCATTGTTTAGCTTGCTGCTTTTTCATTAAACTCTCCTATTTATTTTATTGTTTTAATAATGTGTTGTTTTTTCTGTTTGAGTAAATTTCTGCATCGGCTTACCTTGTAATTTTTGGTAATAATAATCATAGGTTAGCACATTTTGCACATAGCCTCGTGTTTCATAATATGGAATAGTTGCCACAAATTCTGCCATACTTAATTTTCCATTTGAACGAGTTAACCAATTATCTACTCGATGGGGGCCGGCATTATAGGCGGCGGCAATTAAAATTCGATTATCACCATATTTATCATAAAGCTCTTGTAAGTGAGAAGTGCCTAACATAATGTTATGTGATGGGTTTAATAATTGCTGAGCACTATGATACGGCAAACCTTGATTTTTTGCAGTACGTTTTGCAGTACTTGGTAATAATTGCATTAATCCCCTTGCATTGGCATGGGATGATACTCTTGGTTTCCACGCACTTTCTTGGCGTGCAATAGCCATGGCAAAGGTTAGCTTAATTTGTTTATGTTTAAGAAATGTGGTGAACATTTCTGTATAAGCATTTGGTAAGCGTAATGGTAAATAAGCCCATGCTTTTGCTTGAATGGTGGCTTCGACTTGAAGATCGTACCATTTATTCTCGGCGGCAATTTCACTTAAAGCTAATTTATGTGAGTTATCTCCTAAGCCTAATAAATAAAGCCAAGCAGAATATAATTTAGTCGATTCTTGGGTGGCTCTTAATTCATTCACCATTGTTAAATAATTCTGATAACGCTGTTTTAGCTGTTTCACTAATTCTGGATTTTTAAAATTTTTTTGATTAGGGGAATATTTTAAGCCTAGCTTATGCGCCGCTAACATTGGATAAAATCCTCGATTACCTTGTTGTAATTGCGTAAAGATTTTTTCTGCTTCTTGTTTTTTCCCTTTTTTCCATAAGCTTTCAGCTTTCCAATAACGCCATTCCGCTTTATTTTGAGCCTTCGCTGATAACTGGTTTATCCAAAAATCAACGCCTTTTTGTTGGCGAATTGCAAGGCGAATGCGACGTTCAATTTGTTTGTCACTTTTTAAACTTAAAATGGTATTGTCACGCCATTGCTGAATTTGAGGGTTAGGACTATCAAAGAAATGTGAAACCATTAGTGATTTCCAATAATAGCGATGATCATTGAGCTTAAACTTTTTGATCCATTTTGCTGGCGTGCTAAATGGATCCTTAGGATTAATATCCTCTTCTTTTAAAGATCTTACAAATGCTGGATAAGTTTTTATTAAAATTCGTCGATCGTTACTGCTTTTCGTCGAAAGATGATTGGCGTTAAATTGATTTTTACTGGAAAGCAATAATTTTGGATTGGCTTTCAATTTAATTAAATCATTAATGGCTTTTTTGGTTTTAGTATTTTTACTAATCTTGGCTAAATAACGTAATAAGTTAAGATTATTTTTTTCAAAAGCATAAATAGCACGTTGATAAATTCGGCCGTTGGTCATTCCTCCTCGGGAACCCCACTCTTTAAATAAAGGATCACAGCTATTCGGTAAATTGCTACCTGATACCCATAATTTTGCTACACCCATTTTTTCTAATTGTTGTAATGCTTGTTTATTATTTTTCTTTTTATGTAGTTGGAAATCAGCATTTTTTACAATACAGCGGGTGGCCAAACTTTGTGGAATTTGATTTTTATACTGTTTAATTATGCCCCAATTATTGGATTTTTGTTGCTTAATCAACCAGTTTTGTTTTAAATATTTTGTCGTTAAATAAGCAGGAATAATTTTTTGTAATTGGTTAATTTCTTTTAAACTAAGGAACGGTTGCTGTGCCAACAGTTGAAAACGTGCATAGTTATATAAAGGATAGGTTTTAATTTGAGTTAATAAATTTTTAATTTTGGCATCACGATCAGCACTGACTTTTTGCTTTAAAAGCTGTTTTATTTGTAAATAAATTTTACGTTGTTGCAATAATTTATTGCTTTCTAGTGAGTTTTGAATGTTAACTTGATTATTGCTTAAGAGGCTTTGTTGCTCTATTTCAGTTTCAGTTTCAGTTTCAGTTTCAGTTTCAGTTTCAGTTTCAGTTTTAGCAAAAGCATTCGGGAAAAGAAACGTAGTTCCAAGAATAACGGAGAGGATTAAATGACGTTTTTTCATATTTTTCCTTCATTAACTCATAATAAAATAAAAAAATATTTTCTTAATAGCGAAAATATCTACGAATTAACAAACAAAGTGATTGTTTGTAATTGAAAGAGTTTAATTATTTTACAATTTAATTACAAGGTTTTAATTTTAAAAAAGAAAAACCGCACTTGAAATAAAATCAATGTGCGGTTTTTCCACATTAAAATGATGATTAAGGCATTTGCTCTATTTCATCTTTATCTACTTTTTGCACGATCATATGTTCGCGTTTAAGGCCTAAATCAAGGGCAACGCTAATGGCAATATAAATTGTTGAATAAGTACCAAAAGTAATCCCCACTAATAATGCGATGGAGAAGCTGTGGATACTTGGCCCACCAAATAAGAATAATGCCACCACTACAAATAATGTGGTTAGCGATGTCATTAAGGTACGGGCTAAGGTTTGCGTTAATGAAATATCCACAATTTCCACCGTAGAAACGCGGCGAATTTTACGGAAGTTTTCACGTACACGGTCAAATACCACGATACTATCATTTAATGAATAACCTACAACGGATAAAATTGCCGCCACGAAGGTTAAATCCATTTCTATTTGGAAAAATGAAAACACTCCTAAGGTAACAATAATATCGTGCGCCAAAGCCACAATAGCCCCAGCACCAAGACGCCATTCAAAACGCATCGCAATATAACCAAGTAATAATAGTAATGTTGCTAAGGTGGCATAAATTGCCCCATCGGTTAATTCTTTACCTACATTTGGCCCAACAAATTCCACACTTTGAATTTGTAATTTTGGATCAATATTCGATAGCATTGTTTGAATTTTATTACCGATACTGGCATTACCTGTCGATGCAGGTAAACGAATCATAACATCGCGCACATCACCCATTGTTTGTACAACAGCACCTTGAATGCCGTTATCCTTTAAGGTATCACGTACTTGTTCTAAATTGACCGGTGCAGAGAAATGGGTTTCTACTAACGTCCCCCCAGTAAAATCTAATCCCCAGTTAAATCCTTTGTTCACCATACAAAAAATACATAATGCAGTGAAAATTAAAGAAAATACATAACCGATTAAACGATACTTTGTAAAGGGTACAAGATTAAAAGGCAACACAACGCCTTTATATTTATAGGCTTTTAAACCTCGACTAAATAAACTCACAATTACCGCCTTTAAATTGATAATTTTTGTACACGTTTGCCACCATACATCCAGTTAGCAAGCATTCGAGTACCTGTAATTGCTGTAAACATTGAAATTGCAACACCTAATGAAAGGGTAATTGCAAAACCTTTAACAGGGCCTGTACCAATAGCATATAAAACGATACTCGTTAAGATTGTTGTTAAGTTTGCATCGAAAATACTACTGAAAGCACCGTTATAGCCTTCATTAATAGCATGCTGTACTGAACGGCCATTACGTAGTTCTTCACGAATACGTTCAAATATCAGTACATTCGCATCCACCGACATTCCCACGGAAAGAACAATACCGGCAATCCCTGGCATAGTTAACGTTGCCCCTGGTAATAAGGACATTAAACCAACTAATAACACCATATTGGCAGCTAATGCGATATCCGCAAATAAACCAAATAAACGGTAATAAACGGCCATAAAGATAATGGTGATCACTAAGCCCCAAATACCCGCTTCTAAACCTTGTGCCACATTTTGTGCCCCAAGAGATGGCCCTACTGTACGTTCTTCCACAATTTGGATTGGGGCAATTAATGCACCTGAACGTAATAATACCGCTAAGTTTTGTGCTTCCGCTGGACTATCAATACCGGTAATTTGGAATTGGCTACCAAAACGCCCTTGAATAGTCGCAACGTTAATTACTTCTTCATGTTTGGTTAATAGTGGTTTACCTTCCGCATCTTTTTTACCGCTGTCTTTATATTCCACATATAAAGTGGCCATTGGTTTTTTCAGGTTCATTTTGGTGGTACGCGCCATAATGTCGCCACCTTCCGAATCAAGACTTACGCTTACTTGTGGCGTCCCTGTATTTTGATCTGAGCCTGAATTTGCATTGGTAATATGTTCACCACCTAACACCGCACGACGGTATAACACTACTGGACGACAGTGTTTATCTAGTTTCACTTCGGAATCAGAAGGCACCATACCTCGCATTGCTGCTTCTACGTTGGCGTTTTGATTCACTAAGCGAAATTCCAAGGTTGCCGTAGCGCCTAAAATTTCTTTAGCACGAGCAGTATCTTGAATCCCCGGTAACTCAACAACAATACGATCTACACCTTGGCGTTGAATAACAGGCTCTGAAACACCGAGTTCTTCTACACGACGACGTAAAATACTTAAGTTTTGTTCTACCGCATGATTGCGAGATTCTACTAAGGCATTTTCAGAAAGGGCTAAAGAAAGGCTATTATCAGAAAGTTCTTTAATCTCTAAATTAGGATGTTTCTTACGAATAAGACGTTTAACATTGGCAAGTTCATCGGATTTTAGTAGCGTAACAACTGTGCTGTAGTTTTCACCACCTTGAATCGCTCGGTAACGATAATGGGCTTTACGTAATTCTGTACGTAAGCTATCGCCTAATTGTTCTTGTTGTTTATGCAAGACAGTTTTCATATCTACTTGCATTAAGAAACGCACACCGCCTCGTAAATCAAGGCCCCATTTCATCGGGCTACCGCCAATATCTGCTAACCATTTTGGTGTTGCTGGTGCTAAGTTTAATGCCACAGAATAATCATCACCTAACTTTTCATTAATTTTATCTTTAGCTAATAATTGGGTATCTGTGTTATTAAAACGAGCAAGAATTGAGCCGTCTTTTAATTGGATAGATTTAATTTTGAGATGGTTTTTAGTTAAAACTTGTTGTACTTCATCAAGTACAGCGGTATTGGCTTGTTGTCCTCTTGTGCCTGAAATTTGCACGGCAGGATCTTCACCATATAGATTTGGAAGAGAATATAAAACACCAATGGCAACCACAAGGATCACCATCAGATTCTTCCATAAAGGGTAACGATTTAACATATATTTCCCTTGCGGAATAAATTAAAAAAAGAAATTACAGATCGCTAATAGGTTGATCTTTTGGCAATACTGCAACGATAAAATTACGTTTAATACTTACTTCTGTTTTGCTATTTAAAGCAATGACAATATCATCACTGTCAGCACTAATTTTTGTAATTTTACCTACTAAGCCACCAGAGGTTAAAACTTTAGAGTTTTTTGCGAGAGATGACATTAATTTTTGATGTGCTTTATTACGCTTAGATTGTGGGCGATAAATCATAAAATAAAAAATCAAACCGAAGATTGCGAAAATAAAAATCATTGAAAGTGGATTGCCTTCTTGTCCCATTTGTTTATCCTTTTTAAAGTTTAGTTAAATAAAAATAGGGGTTTAAAATACCATAAATCCTGTAAAATGTGAAAATATCTTTTTTAGCTAATGGCCTTTAATCGCTTATTTTTCAAGCTTTCTCGCTATTTTAAAAAATCTGTTATTCTAAATTTTCAAATAAAATAAAATCTTTTAATTCACAATTTAAATTTACTTTATCCCCGATATTAAATTTGCTGTTATGTTGTACATTGAGTATTAAATCTTTTATTTTTATTTCGTATTGATACATACGTCCTAAAAAACACTGAGTTAACACTTCCCCATTTCCTTGCACCGCCAATTCAATATGAATTTGATGTGGTCGTACAAGACAATAAAGATCTCGATTTAATGGTAATTTATCACCATTTGCTAAGCTTAATTCTTTTACTGCTGGCTTTTCTTTAAACAGCCATTCTATTTGATGTTGCTGATTAACCTGGCAAGGAACATAATTTGTTTCCCCTAAGAAATCTGCCACAAAAGGGCTATTAGGACGATTATATAAACTATCTGTGCTGCCCATTTGAAGAATTTGACCCTGTTGCATTACCGCTAATTTATCCGCAAAAGCAAAGGCTTCTTCTTTACTGTGAGTCACAAAAATAGCGGAAATACCTTGTTGTTTTAAAATCGCCTTCATTTCTACAATCATTTGCTGCCGTACTTGGGTATCAATATTTGAAAAAGGCTCATCTAATAATAATAAATAAGGCTGGCAGGCAAGGGCCCGTGCAATGGCAACTCGTTGTTGTTGTCCTCCTGAAAGCTCGTGCGGATAACGCTTTTCTAAGCCTTGTAAATGCACCAGTTCTAACATTGATTGTAAAATCTGTTGTTTTTCTTGGGCACTTTGTTGATGTAATCCAAATTGAATATTGTCTTTTACCGTTAAATGGGGGAACAAGGCATAATCTTGAAAAATAAAGCCCATATTGCGTTTTTCTGCCGATAAATCTGCTAAATTTTTGCCATTAAAAATGATTTTGCCATTGCTTAATGGTAATAATCCGGCCACTGCTTTTAATAAGGTGGTTTTACCACAGCCACTGGCGCCTAATAGGCAAATAATTTCATTTTCTGCAACAGTTAAAGAAAGATCATTTAATACAATATTATCTTGATATTGGCAGGTTAAACCTTGAATTTGTAAGTCTTTCACGAGGTTATCCTTTTTGTGTTTGTAATACTAAGGCTCTGGTTAGCCATATAACGGGAACTAATCCCACTAAAATTAATGCTAATGCTGGTAAGGCTGCTTGTTCTAACTGTTCGTCGGAAGTAAAAGCAAAAACATAAGTCGCTAAGGTGTCGAAGTTAAAAGGACGTAATAATAAAGAGGCATTTAGCTCTTTCATACTTTCAATAAACACCATTAATAGCGCAGTAAAAATCCCTTTATTTAATAAAGGTAAATGAATTTTCGTTAGCATTTTCCAGCCGTTAAAACCTAAGGTTTGACTGGCATAATCTAAGGTTGGCGGAATTTTCTGCATAGAGGTATCAATACTGCCAATGGCTAATGCTCCAAAACGAATAATATAAGCAGAAACCAATCCCAACATCGAGCCAGAGAAGATTAATCCCACAGATGGTAAGCCTAAAGCCGTTAATAAAGCATCCACTTTATGATCAAGAAAAGTATAAGGAATTAAAATACCAATAGCCAAAACCGTGCCAGGTACTGCATAACTTAAACTAGAAAGTTGCATACTATAATAGGCGCTTTTTTGCATAAAAAGGCCATATTGTTGTGCGATACGGCGAAAGAAATGTAAAACCAAGGCCAAACCAACACAAGCCACGGCGGCGACAATGGAAACCGATAAACTGTGATAAGCATATTCACTAAAGCGATCGACTTGTTCTAAGGAAAAATCTTTAAAAGCCCAATAGGCAAATCTGGCCAAAGGTACAAAAAAGGCAATGCCCACTAAGCCCCAGCAAAATAAAGGCACAAAAATAGCACTCAACCCTTTTAATTTACGTAATGGGCGACGTTCTGAATGATGATTTTGGTAGGTTTTTTGTTTACGGCGACTATAACGCTCTATTAATAATAAACTAAAAATCATTAATAAAATAAATACGGAGATTTGACTGGCGGAGCCAAGATCACCAAAACCTAACCAAGTATCAAACACTGCTGTGGTAAGCGTTGGAATGGAAAAATAAGCTACGGTACCAAAGTCCCCTAAGGTTTCCATGGCGATTAATGCACATCCCACCACAATAGCAGGGCGAATTAATGGGAAAATAATTTTTAACCAAATTTTTCGTTTATTGGCCCCAAGTAATTTGGCACTTTGAATTAATGTTTCACCTTGTTCTAAAAAGGCTAAACGAACTAATAAAAATAAATAAGGGTACAGTACTAATCCCAAGACAAAACTCGCCCCCCCAATACTTCTTATTTCTGGAAACCAATAATCGTGAATATTGGTCCAGCCAAATAATTGACGTAAAAATATTTGTACCGGCCCTGTGTAATCTAAAAATTCCGTATAAAAATAACCCGCTAAATACGCCGGCATAGCAAGGGGAATACAAAGTAACCACTGTAAATGTTTTTGTCCCAAAAATTGATAATTTGACACAAACCAAGCACTAGGCAATGCAAAAATCAAACTAAAAATTAACGTGAAGAAAACTAATAAGAAAGAATTATAGGCATAAGTAGAAAGCGCAGTTTGCCATAAATGTTGCATGTTATGCCATTCCGCAAAGAAGGATTCATATACAATGGAAGACACTGGCAAAATAAAAAATAATGTAATAAAAAGTGCGCTAATTAGCCAGGCTGCTTTTTTCAATGAAAAAGAGGTAAAGCTCATGATTTCCTCTAAAATAAAAAAACAAAGAGGCACGAGCAAAAACTCGTGCCATTTTTATTATTAATTAAACATTGTATTAAAGATCAAATTGTACTTCGTCAATTAATTTTAATGCTGTTTTATAATGTTCAGCTAATACGCTTAATGGTAATTTATCTGCTTTGAATGTTCCCCAAGAAGATACTAATTCAGACGCTTTAACACCTGGTTTTACTGGGTATTCGTAGTTCACTTCTGCATACATATGCTGTGCTTTCGCACCACTTAAGTATTCTGCAAGTTTAATGGCGTTTGCTTTATTTGGTGCATATTTTGCAATAGCAATACCACTCACATTTACGTGAGTACCATAGGTATCTTGATCTGGGAAGTTAATAAATACAGAATCAGCCCAAGCTTTTTGATCTTTATCGTTGATCATTTTACCGTAGTAGTAGCTATTACCTAAAGAGTAATCACAGATACCTTCTTTAATAGCTTTAACTTGGCCACGGTCATTCCCTTGAGGTTTACGTGCTAAGTTAGCTTTTAAGCCTTCTAAGAATGCTTTTGCTTTTGCTTCGCCATCATGAGCGACCATTGAAGCAATTAAGCCAACATTGTATGGGTGTTTACCTGAACGAGTACATACTTTACCTTTATATTCAGGTTTTGCTAAATCATAGTAATTAAAATCTGCTGGTAATTTACCAACACGATCTTTAGAACTAAACACTGCACGAGCACGTGTTGTTAAACCAAACCATTGGTTATTTGGGCCATGGTATTGAGATGGGATATTTTTATTAAGCACTTCATTATCAATTGATTGTGCTAAACCAGCATCAACAATTTCTTGTAAGCGTTTAACATCAACAGTTAATAACACATCGGCAGGACTTAATTTACCTTCGCGTTTTACGCGATCCACTAAACCTTTTTTAGCGAAAATAACATTCACTTTAATGCCGGTATCTTTTTCGAAATCTTTTAAGATTGGTTCAATAAGGTAAGGTTGACGGTAAGAGTAAATATTCACTTCATTGGCAGCAAAAGCACTTGTTGAAATAACAGCAGATAATGCTAATGCAACGGTTGAAAGGGATTTTTTCATTCAAAAGCTCCTGTGGAATTTAATAAAAGAGGGATAAAGAAAGATTAACTGCTTAACAACAGTTAATCTTTTCTGTGCGGAGGATTATACAGAAGATTTCTTCACTTTCAAATAAAAACTATTCCTATTTAACTTTAAAAAATCAAAACTGTGACAGAGATCACAGTTAGAAAAAAGACTTATATTTTATAAGGTTATGAATTATTTTTAATCTTTTTGAGTACAATTTCCCCCAAACAATGGATATGTTCTTGCTTCACATTTAAGGCCGGAATATATTGGAAACTTTCGCCACCTTGGGATAAAAAAATATCTCGATTTTCTTCATCAATTTCTTCTAAGGTTTCTAAACAATCTGCTGAAAATCCTGGGCAAACAACAGCAACTTTCTTTTTCCCCATTCCTGCTAATTCTTCTAAAAAGGCATCCGTATAAGGTGATAACCACTCTTCTTTACCAAATTGAGATTGATAAGTTAACTGCCATTGATCACGGCCTAAACCTAAACGCTCAGCCACCTTATGCGCGGTTGCTTCACATTGATAACGGTAGTTATCCCCGTTTTGTTCGTACCGCAATGGAATGCCGTGGAAAGAAAACAGTAAAAATTCATCTGCTTGTAAACGTTCTTGAATAGAGGAAACTAAAGCCTGAATATAATTTTCATCTTGATAATAAGAATGAATAAATTCAAAGGGTAATATTCCTCTTTGCTTCTTTAGGCTATTCGCAAAAGCATCAAAAACCGCCGCTGTGGTTGTACTGCTATATTGAGGGAACAAAGGGAAAACAATTAATTTTTCTATATTTTGATGGGCTAAATTTTCCAAAGCTTGAGCAAAAGAAGGCGCCCCATAAGTCATCGCAATTTCAACCCTAGCATTAACACCTGCTTGATCTAAATATTGCTGTAAAAATTTCTGCTGTTCTTTACTAATAGCTAATAGTGGCGACCCTTGTGGTGTCCACACAGATTGATAAGTTTTTGCTACTTTTTTAGAACGGTGAGGCAAAATAATTAATTTTAACAGTGGCCACCATTTCCATTTAGGGAGATCCACCACTCGCCAATCTGTTAAAAACTGCCATAAATAACGTGAAATTGCTTTCGGGGTTGGGCTTTCTGGTGTGCCTAAATTAACTAATATCACGCCTACTTTGTTTTTTTTCATTTTGCAGTAACCACTGAAAGAGTTAAACGACTTTGACAGCAAAGATCACCATCACTATTTTTAATATCAATATTCCAAACATGCACTGTACGACCAATGCGTACTGGTGTTGCACGGGCTGTGACAACGCCACCACGCACCGGGCGCAAATGACTGGCATTAATTTCTAATCCCACAGTTACATAAGGATCTTCAACACAACAAAATCCAGCCATTGACCCTACCGTTTCAGCTAATACGCAAGAAACGCCCCCATGTAGCCACCCCATTGGTTGTGTTGTCCGTTCATCAATAGTCATGGTTGCTTCCAACCAATCATCTCCGCGAGATGTAAATTCAATACCTAAATGTGAAATAGCACAATCAGCACATAATTGATTTAATGATGCTAACGTTTCGTTTCTTCTCCAAATACTCATGTGTCCCTCAAATAAAGTGTAAGGATTAAAATAATTTATCTTTATTTAGGCTAAAAGCCCTAATAACGCTTGTAAAGGATGTTTTAATTGCTGTTGCTCAAAACGCTTCACCTGACTACGACAAGAATAACCCGTTGCTAAACAATGCGCTAAATTCTTATCTTGTAATTTTTTCTGCCATGAAGAATCAAAAATCGCTTTTGACATGGCAAAATGTTGGGTTTCATGGCCAAAAGTCCCCGCCATACCGCAACAGCCAACAGATTCCACAATTAATTCTTGCTGAAAAATATGAAAAATTTGTTGCCATTCTTTCGTGCTGTTTGGCAACGCTGTGGATTCAGTACAATGTGCAAATAAATGCCAATCAATCCCTGTATCTTCAGGGTTTAAATGGATATTTAAGGAAACGTTCTCTAAATGAGTTAATAACCATTCATGAACATTTAAAACCTTAAAATCCCCTCTTTTTTCAGCCAAAATTTCAGCATATTCATCGCGATAAGATAACACGATAGCCGGGTCAACCCCCACCATGGCAATCCCCAATTTTGCAATATCATTTAAAAATGCCCCTTGTTTTTCTGCGGTTTTTCTAAATTCCGGTAAGAAACCTTTAATATGCTGCGCTTTACCATTTGGTTTAAAAGGTAAAACAATCGGTTTAAAACCTAACTTTTGGCTCAATTTTACAAAATCCGCCACGACTTGAGCATCAAAATAAGAAGTAAAAGGATCTTGCACGACTAAAAGATAATTTTTCTTCTGTTCCTTGGTTAAACATTTTAACTTATCAAGTTCAATTTCTTGATAACCTTGATGTAGTAATTGTTGGCTCAACGTTGGCACTGAAAGTAAAGGTAAATCACGCATACCTAATACTTTTCCGGCTAATTTTGCCGTGACTTTCTGCTGCGTAAAAAAATTAAAAAAGACAGGCACTTTCGCCATTAAAGGCGCAACCTTTTCTACATTAGCCACCACATAATCTTTTAAAGGGTGAGCATAACGTTGATGATATAAATAAAAGAATTTAGAGCGAAAACGAGGCACATCAATTTTAATTGGGCATTGACTCGCACAAGCTTTACAGGCTAAGCAAGTATCCATCGCCTCTTTTACTTCATGGGAAAAATCATATTGGCCATTGGCTTTTAGCCAACTATTTTTTATTTTTAGCACCATTTTGCCTAAGGAAACTTGCTTTTCAATTGTCGTTAATTTTTCAGGATCCACTTTCGCCTGTTCCATTAAACGTAACCATTCCCGAATAATGCCAGCTCTGCCCTTAGGTGAAAATAAGCGGTTATGGCTCACCTTCATCGAAGGACACATCGTACTGTGGACGTCAAAATTAAAACAAAGACCATTGCCATTACAATTTAACGCCCCTTTAAAATTATCTTTCACCGCAATAGGAATTTGACGATCTTGATCTGCTCGTATTGGCGATAAAATGCTTTTTAACGGTTGAGAACAGCTTAATGGAGGACAAATTTTGCCCGGATTTAAACGATTATGGGGATCAAACCAGCCTTTAATTTCTCGTAATAGTTGCCATAATTCAGGGGTAAAATATTTTTCACTATATTCTGAACGCACCCCTTTTCCGTGTTCGCCCCAGATTAAACCGCCATATTTTTTAGTGAGATCTGCCACTTGATCTGAAATTTGTTTAAACAATAACACTTGCTTTTTATCACATAAATCTAAGGCTGGACGCACGTGCAAAACGCCGGCATCTACGTGACCAAACATTCCATATTGCAATTGATGTTGATCTAATAGTTGGCGAAATTCTTGAATATAATCGGCTAAATGTTCCGGTGGCACACAGGTATCTTCCACAAAAGGAATAGGCTTCGCAGAGCCTTGGCTATTGCCTAATAAGCCCACTGCTTTTTTCCGCATTGCATAAATTTTATTAATAGAATCCAAATCTTCACAAAGTTGATAACCAATAATGCCCGCTTGTTGCTGGGCCATCGCTTGATCTAATTGGCGACAAAGCGACTTCACTTCTTCATTTTGATTTTTTTTATTATTGCCGGAAAATTCCACAATATTTAACCCCAAAATCGGATTTTCTTGGCTTTCCGTTAATAAATTTTGCACCGAATGCCAAATAATATCTTGCTTGGCGAGGTTCAACACTTTGCTATCCACAGTTTCCACCGACAAGGCATTTGCTTGCACTAAAAAAGGCGCATTGCGTAAAGCATCCTGAAAACTACGGTATTTTATATTTATTAAAGTGCGGTATTTTGGAATGGGTAACACATTTAACTTGGCTTCACAAATAAAGGCTAAGGTGCCTTCTGATCCTGTTAAAATTCGACTAAGATTAAAAACAGTTTCCTCATTATTAAAAACATTTTTTAAATCATAGCCTGTGAGAAAGCGATTTAATTGAGGTAAATCTTGCAAAATTTGCGGGCGATAATCATAACATTTTTGCCACACTTTTGTATGTAGCTCCCGTCCTGTTGGCGTTAAAGCTTGGTTTGCCAAATTTACTGCAAAATTTTGATTCGCAATGCCTTCTGTCTCTAACACTTCACCATTAATTAAAACTGAACGTAAGCCTAAAATATGATCAGAGGTTTTACCATATTTAAGAGAACCTTGCCCGGAGGCATCAGTATTAATCATTCCCCCAATCGTCGCACGATTACTGGTAGAAAGCTCGGGGGCAAAGAATAATCCGAAGGGTTTTAAAAATTGATTAAGTTGATCTTTTACCACACCAGCTTGTACTTTAACCCAACGCTCTTTGACATTAATTTCCAAAATATTCGTCATATGGCGCGACATATCCACAATGATATTGTCATTTAATGATTGCCCATTTGTGCCTGTGCCACCGCCTCTTGGCGTAAAGGTTAAGGATTGAAACTCAGCTTTGGAAGCTAATTTTGTGATACGCACAATATCCGCCAAATCTTTTGGAAACAAAATTGCCTGTGGCAACATTTGATAAACACTGTTATCCGTGGCTAAACTTAACCGATCGCCATAATTTGTGGCAATATCGCCGCAAAAAGATTGCTCTTTGAGTAATTCGAGGTATTTTTCTACGGTTGGGTTAAGCTGTGGAATGGTGGTTAAGCGTGGTAGCATTTTGCTCTCTTAAAATACTTATATTTAATAAAAAAATTGCGTCGAAGTATAACATAGTTAGGACTTTTCTGTCTAAATAACAAATTTTTATATCAATCATCCCCCTCTTTAAAATACCTCTTTTTAATTATTCTCTTTTATAAATTAAAATGTAGAATTTTTCGTCAGCAAAAAATTAGTCTCCTTATTATCTATTATGCTTCGATGTATTTATAAAAGCTTTTAAAATTAATAAGTTAACCTCAAAACAATCCAGCCCTTAGAGTTGTCATTATGTCTAACAATTTTTTTAAACTTTCTTTTGTCGCCGTTGCGGTGGCATTTTCTTTAAATGGCTATGCCCAACGTGTCAATTTAGATAATTTTTATTATCGTGATTATTTAGATTTTGGTAATAATAAAGGGGCGTTTTCGCCAAATAACAATGGCTTACATTATGCAGGAATCAATGGCCAAACAATGAATTTTGAGCATATTCCTGATTTTTCTTCCCGCAGCAATGAAGGCAATGTGCTTTCTTTTGGGCGCAATTTTGCCGTTTCAATGATGCATTTTTCTGATCGTGTTTTTGATTCTCAAGAAATTAAACAAGGCACCGCTGCAATGTCCACTTGGGGCAACACCCATTATGTCATTCAAACGGGTAAGCAGGATTCCCATTCAGTTGATACCCGAAAACTATATGGCCGCGACACTCTATACTTCCGCACCAATAAATATATTGTGGAAGGCAATGCCGCCCCAATGGATGTGAGCTTAGACAAAACCAGTAATTTTTTAGATCAAAAAAATCAAAGATGTAAAAACTTATCTGAATATAATCAGAAAAAAGAGTGTCTCGATCATTTATTTGCAGAAAAACAAGATATCAAAAAACCATTAAATGACTACATCACTAAATTCGATCAATTTTATCAAGCGGGCAGTGGCATTGTGTCTATTTCAGGTAAATATGCCGAAGTCCCAGCCGGAGAAACGAAAACTATTTCCGCCAATGCTACCAATGGGGGTTCTGTCCATCTTTTAAATAAAAATAATCAATTTAATATTGTATATGATGATGGGGAAGAAACTGACGGGCGTAAAACTGGCTTTACCATTAAAACGCAAACCACAGATTCCTTCCAAAATGCAATGACCCTTGGTGATAGTGGTTCTGCCTTAATGGCCTATGATAAAGATCTTAAAAAATGGGTAGTTGTTGGGGTGTTATCCGAAGCAGAAGGCGGCGGGTTATCTTGGTGGTCACCAACTCTTGCGGTGGATTTAAAGGATTATAAAAAACAATATGAACATCAAATGACGTCTTTTGAGCAAACTCAGTTACAAAAAGATAAAGACAACATTTTCAAAACAGCAGGAACCTTAACATTAAGCAATGATTTAGATCTCGCTTCCGGCGGTTTGGTTTTCACCAATAATCAAAACTACAATATCACCGGCGGCAATCTGCAAAATATTGCCGGCATTGATATTGAACAAGGCAGCAGCCTCACCTTAAACAGCACGGTTAACGGTGATTTACACAAAGTGGGGCAAGGCACCTTAACAGTGGAAAATGCCACGGGCGGTAATTTACGCTTTGGTAACGGTTTGGTAAATATTAATAATGCTGAGGCTTTTAAGAAAATTTATATCACAGGGCAAGATGCCGTCTTAAAATTAAATCATGATTTTAAAATTGCCGATAAAGTTTTCTTTGGCAAAAGTGGCGGAACCCTTGATGTGAACGGTTTTAATCAAGAATTAAGCCATATTGCCAGCAACAATAATAACGGGACCCAGCTTATTAACTCTAATTCACAGTTGAGTACTCTCACCTTCGCCCCAAACCAGCAAACCATTATTCACACACCAATTGGTGGGGCAGAAAATAATTATTTCAATATTACAACCAATAACTCGCAAGATTTAGCCTTTGATGGCGGTTTTAATATTGCCGGCGATCTCAATCTTCAGCAAGGTCACCTCACATTACAAGGGCACCCAACCACCCACGATTACATTAAAAATACCGGCAAAAAACCTGATGCCACTGGCCCTCGCCCAAAAACCCCTTGCTATTTAGATAAAGGTGAAAATTCAACAGTGCAGGAAGGTGATAAAATCAGTCAGCTTAATCGAGAAGCAAAAGACTATTTTATTGATCCTAATAATGCCTGCTTATTAGAAAGAATGAGTATTCATTTACCAGATTATATGGATCTTAGCCGCCCAAGTACCTTAGCACAGCCGGATTGGGATAACCGTGAATATCATGTGCAAAATATTCAGTTACAAGCTAATACTCACTTAAATATTGGTAAAGACGCCAAGGTTTTTGCGGAAAATTTACAGGCCACCAAGGCGAAAATTATTATCGGTGGTAATCAGTTTAAGCATTTTATTGATAAAAATGATGGCGAAAATACCGTAGGCAATGGCTTTAAATATCAACAGCAAGTGGAAACAAGTAATCTCGATAAAGCTTATCGTGGCTATTTAGAAGCAAAAAATATTCAACTCAATAATAGCCAATTAACCGCTTATAATGCAGATATTGTTGGTCAACATTTAACCTTGCAAAATAATGCTCACATTGCTTTAAATGACCACTCTCAATTAACTCTTGAGGCGTTAGATTTAGCCAAAGATCACAATATTACGACAGATGACAACTCGTCACTTAACGTGAAAAATTTAATTGTGCCAAACCAAGCGGTCAAGTTAGCCGCTCACACCTATATTCAAACAAAATTAACTGTAAAGGCCGGCGATCACACCGCCTTAACTACATCAGGTAAAACAATTCATTTAGAAAAAGATGCCTCTTTTGATATGGCTATTGAAGATGAATTAAAAAATCTTGCCGTTGATGCCAAAAAAACCATTACCTTTGAGCATTTAGATGACCAACGTGCCAACAAGGACGAGGTTAACTTTAGCCAATTACCTGCGGAGACTTATTTTACTTATCAATATGATAGCGATAAAAATCAAATGATCTTAACTCGCGTAGCGAAAGATCCTACCTCTAAGGATAATTTGCAAGATATTTTAAATGGCAATGCTAACAATAACGTTGATTCTCCCATTTCCAATCCAAGTGAAAATAATCCGCAGCCAGACAGCACAACGCCATCTGGACCTGGTGATTCTGCTAAGCCAAGTCAGCCAACAGAAAATAAACCAGCATCCGCTTTGGATAATCAACTGCTTGATTTATTAATGGCAAGTGAAAACCAAATCACAAGCCTTAAACAACAACTTGATGATATTGGTCGCAATGAAAATAAAGATCGCCCAGCCTTATTAAACCTTATTCGTCGCACCGAACAAGATTTCAATACCCTTGGGAAGCAAGAATGGCTATTAAATAAAGTGAATTTCTTAAGCACCACCATTGGCGATGAGCAATCAGAAAATCTGTGGTTAAGTTCTGGTTATGCCGGCAATAAATTGAAAACTCAACATCTTATGTTGGGCACCAATTTCCATTACGGCCGTCTCACTTTAGGCGCCACCATTGGGCAATTTAAGGTGAAAAAAGATAATCAAGATGCCGATGTGACGGTGCTAAGCGGTAAATTAGTGAAAAATCTTGCTAATAACTGGGCAATTCACAGCCATTTAACCGGCTTATGGGCCAATAATAAGCTGGATTTTTATAGCGAAAGTTTGAAATCTAACCAACATTCTCGCTACAAAGAATACGGCCTCAATGTTGATGTGCAAGCAGCTTACACTTATGGCCTTACTCCCCATTTAAGCCTTATGCCAAAATTTGGTTTGGGTTATAGTTTTGCACAACAAAATCAAGTACAAACTCAAGATTTCCGCAAAGCAAAACAGCATTATCAATTATTGAATGTTTTAGCCGGCGTTGCTTTGGATTATCAAGTGAAACAAGCCTCTTTCGGCGCCCTTGTAAATGTGGCTCAACCGTTTTTATTAAGCGGTAAAGAGCAAAAACTTGGTTTCAAAAATAATGCGGATTATCGCGTTAATGCAGAAAATCCAAAAACCTTAGTGAAATTTGGCTTACAAGGCCGTTACGCCTTCAGTAATAATGTCAATATTAATGCAGAAAGCGGTATTTCTAGCCTTTCCTCTTTTTATCTTAATTTAGGTTTAGGTTATCGTTTTTAACAATTTTTAATTTCTTGGGACTGCCTTAAAACGCCCAACTTTAAGGCAGTTTTTATTTATTATTTATATTTCAGGATGTTATATGTCGAATCAACTCCCTACAAAATTTAAATACCACTTAATTACCTTAGGCATTCTCAGTGCAATGCACGCCAATGCACAGCTAATGAATATTGCCGATTTCCATTACCGCGACTATATTGATTTCGGTGTTAATCAAGGGCAATTTAAGGCTAATCACGAGGATGTGACCGTTTCCGGCAAACACGGTAACAGCGTCAATTTAAACCGTGTTCCGAATTTTTCTGCCACCAATAATAACGGCAATATTGCCGCCTTAGGACGAAATTATGTGGTGACTGCACAACATATTAGTCAAGCCATGGGAGCTCCTAATGTGGCAGGCGGTAGCAGTGATTACAATCGCTGGGGCCAAACCCGTTATTTTTTCCAAGATGAATTCTATAAAGAAAGAAATCAATCAGATAGCAAAATAGCTGACAGTAAAAAGAAATATGGTGCAGACACAGCCTTTATTCGTACCGATAAATATATTGTGGAAGGGGCATTAGAGGTATCAGATACGGGAAATATTTCCTTAAATCAATTGGCAAAAGAGCATCAAAATAATGACCAACAAGCTAGAGAAAATTACCAACAACAAACTACAGAATTAGGCAATTACATTCACTCCTTTAAACAGCTTTTCCAAGCCGGTAGCGGGACTTTGCAATTATTAACTCGTAATGGCAATACCTCGCAAAAGCTCACCGAGAAAATGAATAATAATAAAAAAGGCGCTGGAATGTGGCAATCTGATAAATCAACACCTGTTTATTGGGAAACAAGCAACAGCAGATTAGGCTTAACGAATGGTGTGATGTACAAAACCTATGCCGCCAGTGAATTTTTTAATACCATTGAAACCGGCGATAGTGGCTCGGCCTTATTAGGGTTTGATGAAAAATCCCAAAAATGGCGTGTTGTTGCCATAGCTTCTACAGGTGACGGCGTTCGTACTGCCAACTGGACCCCTGTATTGCAAGCAGATTTTGACAACTATAAAGCCCAATTTGAACATCAAATGTCTGACTTCAATCCACAGCATTTACAAGACAACAAAGACAATATTTTCACCAATGCCGGCACCTTAACATTAAATAATGAGCTAGATCTCGGCGCGGGCGGTTTGGTGTTCCAAGGTGGGGAATATCACATCGAAGGGGGAAAAATTAAACGTATTGCCGGCTTTGATATTGCCCAAGACAGTAGCGTCACCTTAAACAGCACTGTTGAAGGGGACTTACATAAAATTGGCCAAGGCTCCTTAACAGTGAAAAAAGCCACTGGCGGTAATTTACGCTTTGGTAGCGGTACGGTAAATTTAAATGATGCTGAGGCATTTAAGAAAATTTATATCACCGGCAACAACGCTCAATTAACATTACAATCTCATTTTAATGTGCAAGATAAAGTCTTTTTCGGCAATGGTGGCGGTATTTTAAATTTAAATGGCCATGACCAAACGGTGAACAATTTTTCCGTCAATAATAATGCGGCCCAAGTAATTAACCGCAGCGAGCAAAAAGCTACCATTACCTTTGCCCCAGAAACGGAAAAAACAATCGTACACGCCAAACTTGGTACAAAAGAAACCCATAACCTTAATGTAAATTATAAGAAAAACCAAAACCTTGCCTTTGATGGTGGCTTTGATTTGAATAATTTAGAAGTCGATCAAGGTACGGTAACCTTGCAAGGCCACCCTACTACTCACGCTTATTTAGAACAAGCAACAAGTGAGTATTATCAAACTCAAAAAGCGATTTTTGAAGAAGTAAACAAATACGATAATTTGCCAGATTATATGGACCTCACCCGCCCAAGTACCTTAGCACAGCCGGATTGGGATAAGCGTGAATATCATGCGCAAAATATTCAGTTAAAAAATAATGCTCACTTAAATATCGGTAAAGATGCTAAGGTTTTTGCCAATATTCAAGGTAACAACGCCACCATTACCCTCGGTGGCTCAAGCCTTGCCCATTTTATTGACCGTGTAGATGGCAATAATACCTTTGATGATGAGTCTGGCACGAAGTGGATTTGTGGTGGGCATTGCCAAGGTTTTAAATATCAACAGCAAGCAGAAAGCCAAGCGATTAATACCAATTATCGTAGCCATTTAGAAGCAAAAAATATTCAGCTCAATAATAGCCAATTAACCGCTTATAATGCAGATATTGTTGGTCAACATTTAACCTTGCAAAATAATGCTCACATTGCTTTAAATGACCACTCTCAATTAACTCTTGAGGCGTTAGATTTAGCCAAAGATCACAATATTACGACAGATGACAACTCGTCACTTAACGTGAAAAATTTAATTGTGCCAAACCAAGCGGTCAAGTTAGCCGCTCACACCTATATTCAAACAAAATTAACTGTAAAGGCCGGCGATCACACCGCCTTAACTACATCAGGTAAAACAATTCATTTAGAAAAAGATGCCTCTTTTGATATGGCTATTGAAGATGAATTAAAAAATCTTGCCGTTGATGCCAAAAAAACCATTACCTTTGAGCATTTAGATGACCAACGTGCCAACAAGGACGAGGTTAACTTTAGCCAATTACCTGCGGAGACTTATTTTACTTATCAATATGATAGCGATAAAAATCAAATGATCTTAACTCGCGTAGCGAAAGATCCTACCTCTAAGGATAATTTGCAAGATATTTTAAATGGCAATGCTAACAATAACGTTGATTCTCCCATTTCCAATCCAAGTGAAAATAATCCGCAGCCAGACAGCACAACGCCATCTGGACCTGGTGATTCTGCTAAGCCAAGTCAGCCAACAGAAAATAAACCAGCATCCGCTTTGGATAATCAACTGCTTGATTTATTAATGGCAAGTGAAAACCAAATCACAAGCCTTAAACAACAACTTGATGATATTGGTCGCAATGAAAATAAAGATCGCCCAGCCTTATTAAACCTTATTCGTCGCACCGAACAAGATTTCAATACCCTTGGGAAGCAAGAATGGCTATTAAATAAAGTGAATTTCTTAAGCACCACCATTGGCGATGAGCAATCAGAAAATCTGTGGTTAAGTTCTGGTTATGCCGGCAATAAATTGAAAACTCAACATCTTATGTTGGGCACCAATTTCCATTACGGCCGTCTCACTTTAGGCGCCACCATTGGGCAATTTAAGGTGAAAAAAGATAATCAAGATGCCGATGTGACGGTGCTAAGCGGTAAATTAGTGAAAAATCTTGCTAATAACTGGGCAATTCACAGCCATTTAACCGGCTTATGGGCCAATAATAAACTGGATTTTTATAGCGAAAGTTTGAAATCCAACCAACATTCTCGCTACAAAGAATACGGCCTCAATGTTGATGTGCAAGCGGCTTACACTTATGACCTTACTCCCCATTTAAGCCTTATGCCAAAATTTGGTTTGGGTTATAGTTTTGCGCAACAAAATCAAGTGCAAACTCAAGATTTCCGTAAAGCAAAACAGCATTATCAATTATTGAATGTTTTAGCCGGCGTTGCCTTGGATTATCAAGTGAAACAAGCCTCTTTCGGCGCCCTTGTAAATGTGGCACAACCAATTTTATTAAGCGGTAAAGAGCAAAAACTTGGTTTCAAAAATAATGCAGATTATCGCGTTAATGCAGAAAATCCAAAAACCTTAGTGAAATTTGGCTTACAAGGCCGTTACGCCTTCAGTAATAATGTCAATATTAATGCAGAAAGCGGTATTTCTAGCCTTTCCTCTTTTTATCTTAATTTAGGTTTAGGTTATCGTTTCTAATTAAGCGATTAATCTTAAAAAACAAAAACCACCTGTTTCGTTTTCTCATCAGGTGGTTTTATTATTTACGCCGTAAAACCCCATCCTTTAGGATTAAGATCTAACGCAAAATTGTGAAGCTGTTTAATATATTCTCGTTTTATTTTTAATTCGGCATTGCTTTGCCAAAGTAAAAAGCGATTACTCTACTTCAGGTTCAATGACTTCAACAATGGCATCACTATGTAAACCGCGTGGTAATAAAGTTCCTTTACGTCCACGTTCGGCACAGAATTTTTGCCAATCTTTTGGTTTTAGGGTGACTTTACGTTTACCGGCATAAAATACTAAGCTGGCATTTTCACTCATTAAGAACAGTTTTTCTAAAATATCCGTTCTTTCTTTCGCATCTGCAGCTTTTATATTGATGATTTTATTCCCTTTACCTTTGGATAATACCGGTAGATCTTGTACAGGGAAAATTAGCATACGTCCACCACGACTAATCGCCACCAGTAATTTTTGCTCTGCTTTAATACAATTGGCAGGTAGCACTTGTGCATTTTCAGGTAATGTAATGAGTGCTTTACCCGCTTTGTTGCGAGTATTGAGATCAGCAAAGTGGCAAATAAAACCATAGCCCGCATCTGATGCCATTAAAATTGGTTGCTTATCTTCTTCCATTAAGACTTGCGTGGTCAGTGCGCCGTCAGGTAGATTTAATTTGCCGGTAATTGGCTCCCCTTGGGAACGTGCGGAAGGCAAGGAAAGCGGCTCTACCGCATAACTTCGTCCTGTATTATCAAGGAAAATCGCCGGCTGGTTACTCTTACCGCAAGCATGATCTAAGTATTTATCTCCCGCTTTATAATTTAACCCTTGTGCATCAATTTCATGACCTTTAGCACAACGTACCCATCCTGCTTCAGATAACACGACAGTCACAGCTTCTGCTGGTAACATTTTATGTTCAGAAATGGCTTTCGCTTCTGCTCGCTCTACTAATGGAGAACGACGAGGGCTAGCAAATTTTTTGGCATCTTCTTGAATTTCTTTTTTTACTAAAGTATTTAAACGACGTGCCGAATTTAAAATTTGTTCTAACTTTTCTCGCTCTGCCGCTAATTGATCTTGTTCAGCTTGTAACTCTTGCTCTTCTAATTTTGCTAATTGACGTAAACGTAAATTTAAAATGGCATCCGCTTGAATATCCGTTAAGGCGAAACGCTCCATTAAAATAGCTTTGGGTTTATCTTCATTACGAATAATAGCAATCACTTCATCAATATTTAAAAAGGCTTGCATTAAACCCTGTAAAATATGTAAACGATCTAAAACTTTATCTAAACGATGCTGTAAACGACGAGTTACCGTAGTACGACGGAATTCTAGCCACTCGGTTAAAATTGTTAATAGATTTTTTACTGCAGGTTTATTATCTAACCCAATCATATTCATATTGACACGATAACTTTTTTCTAAATCCGTGGTGGCAAATAAATGGGTCATCAAGGTGTCGCAATCAATACGGTTTGAACGTGGCACAAGCACAATGCGAATAGGATTTTCGTGATCTGCTTCATCACGAATATCTTCTAACATTGGTAATTTTTTGGCCGTCATTTGCTCGGCAATTTGGGCGATCACTTTGGTTGGTGAGGCTTGATGAGGCAAGGCAGTGATCACAATTTCGTTATCTTCTTTTTTCCAAACTGCACGCATTTTTAAAGAGCCACGGCCTTGAGTGTAAATTTTTTCAATATCTGCTTTTGGCGAGATAATTTCCGCTTCCGTTGGGTAATCTGGCCCTTGGATGACAGTTAATAATTCGGCTAAAGTGGTTTTGGGATTATCCAATAACATTACCGCTGCTTCCGCCACTTCATTAATATTGTGAGGTGGAATATCAGTGGCCATCCCCACAGCAATACCTGTGGTGCCGTTTAATAAAATATGAGGTAAACGTGCCGGCAAATATTGTGGCTCTTGTAAAGTGCCATCAAAATTAGGCTGAAATTCTACGGTGCCTTGCCCTAATTCCCCTAATAAAATATCCGAAATTTTAGCTAAACGTGATTCCGTATAACGCATTGCGGCGAAAGATTTAGGATCATCCGCAGCCCCCCAGTTTCCTTGGCCATCGACCAATGGATAACGATAAGAAAAGGGTTGTGCCATTAATACCATGGCTTCATAACAGGCACTGTCGCCATGAGGATGGAATTTACCTAGCACGTCCCCTACGGTACGGGCAGATTTTTTATATTTTGCACTGGCGTTTAAACCCAGTTCTGACATCGCGTAAATAATGCGGCGTTGGACAGGTTTTAGGCCATCACCAATAAAAGGCAGGGCGCGATCCATAATGACGTACATGGAATAATTTAAATAGGCACTTTCAGTGAAGTGGCGAATTGGCATTTGTTCAATGCCTTCATAATTTATCTTGTTCATTTATCGTTAACTTTTGGTTTGTTCGTAATTAAAATTGGGGCAATTTTTATGCTTTTAATTGACTTTAATTTAGTTTAATTCAGCATGATCGCCGTTAGTTTGGAGCCATTTTTTGCGATCTTCCGAGCGTTTTTTGGCGAGCAACATATCCATTAATTCGAAAGTCTCTTCACTTTCTTTTGCTTCCACATCATAAGTTAATTGCACTAAACGGCGGGTATTTGGATCCATTGTCGTTTCGCGTAATTGGCTTGGGTTCATTTCCCCTAACCCTTTAAAGCGTTGAACATTAATTTTCCCACGTTTATTTTTTAGGCGTTCTAAGATCACCTCTTTTTCCCCTTCGTCTAAGGCATAATGGACATCATTGCCTAAATCAATACGATAAAGCGGAGGCATTGCCACATAAACATGACCTTCTTGCACTAAGCTTGGGAAATGGCGTAAAAATAATGCACATAACAAGGTGGCAATATGTAAACCATCGGAATCCGCATCCGCTAAAATACAAACTTTGCCGTAACGTAATTGGGATAAATCATCGCTGTCTGGATCTATACCTAAGGCGATGGCAATATCATGCACTTCGTTGGAGGCGAGAACTTGATCCGCAGACACTTCCCAAGTGTTCAGGATTTTCCCACGTAATGGCAAAATAGCTTGGTATTCACGATTACGGGCTTGTTTGGCGGAGCCTCCCGCAGAATCCCCTTCTACGAGGAATAATTCTGTTTTAGCTAAATCTTGTTGGCTACAGTCTGCTAATTTCCCTGGTAAAGCAGGGCCAGAAACCACTTTTTTACGCACCACTTTTTTAGCTGCGCGGAGGCGTTTTTCGGCAGAGCTAATGGCCATTTTGGCGAGAGCTTCGGCTTCTGAAATATTTTGGTTGAGCCATAAGCTGAAGCTATCTTTTACTACGCCACTCACAAAAACAGCACTTTGGCGTGAAGATAAACGTTCTTTTGTTTGGCCGGCAAATTGTGGATCTTGCATTTTAAGGGAAAGCACGTAAGCACAGCGATCCCAAAGATCATCGGCGGTAAGTTTGACATTTTTTGGAAGGAGGTTACGAAATTCGCAAAATTCACGCATAGCATCTAATAAGCCTTGGCGTAAGCCATTCACGTGGGTACCGCCTTGCACAGTAGGGATCAGGTTCACATAGCTTTCACCAATTAATTCCCCTCCCGTTGGCAACCAACATAATGCCCAGCTAACGGCGTCTTTTTCCCCTTTAAAATCCCCAACAAAAGGCACTTCTGGTAAGGTTTCTACGCCGTTCACCGCCTCGCTTAAATAATCCGCTAAACCATCTTGGTAGCACCAAACATCTTCTGTGCCATTGATTTTATCCACAAATTTAATTTCTAAACCGGAGCAAAGAACAGCTTTGGCGCGTAATAAATGGCGTAAACGAGAAACGGAGAAATTAATGCTGTCAAAATATTTTGGATTTGGTTTAAATTTTACAATAGTTCCGGTAGTACGGCGGCCACATTTGCCCACCACTTCCAGCTCTTCCACTTTGGCACCATCTTCAAAAGCGATGTGATAAATTTCACCATGGCGTTTAACTTGCACGTCAAGACGTTCAGATAAAGCATTTACCACTGAAATCCCAACGCCGTGTAAACCACCGGAAACATCGTAGTTATCTTTATTGAACTTACCGCCGGCGTGGAGCTTGGTTAAAATTAATTCGACACCTGAGATTTTTTCTGTCGGGTGAATATCCACAGGCATTCCTCGACCATTATCAATAACTTCTAAAGATTGGTCTTTATGTAGAATGACTTCAATTTTGGTAGCATAACCTGCTAGGGCTTCATCGACACTATTATCGATAACTTCTTGACCTAAATGATTGGGACGCGTGGTAATGGTGTACATTCCTGGACGCAGTTGGACGGGCTCAAGATCTTTTAAGACCGTTATTTCATTTGCTGAATAATTATTGCTCATACTGGATAAATTTCAAATTAATAGATAAATTTGTGCCTAATTTTAACAGAAAGGGGGGGGATTTTCACCCTTTAAGCTAGGCCAAAAAGAAACAATACGTAAAGATAACTTGTTGATTAAATTATGTTTATAAATCAAGCTATAGAACGCGACAAAAAACACTGTTATTATATACAGCAACTAGAATAAGTAAAGGCAAAAAAAATTCCTCTTACCAAAAGGAAGAGGAATTTTCTTTTCGCTGCCTTTATTTAAATTTTTGAATAAGACGATCGTTCATCATTAATTTATTATCTTGCAAGCTTAAATTGACTTTATATTTTTTATCCTGTGGGGCGATATTGAATTCTCTTTCTAAAAGGAAATTTAAGCCCAATTTATTCGCTAAGTCTTGGTTAATTTCCCCTTGATAATTCATTATTAAATAAGGAAGCACTAAGGCATCGTTTAATCCTTGAGTTTTTACGACTTCTTCAATATTTAAATTTTTCGCTTCAGGTTTTAACTTTATATTTAAATCAGAATTTACATCGCCACTTTTGGTGGTTAAATCCAGTTTTGTATGGAGGCTAGCAAGATGATGCATTAATTCGGTGGTAACAAATGTCATATATTCTTTTTGTGTTGCGGGTGATTCGCTTTCAAAATTAATATTTTGATTACCGAGATAATTAATAAAATCAGCGGAAAGATTATTCACCGAAACATCAAGATTAATATCCATTGGTTGGATATTCATTGTACCTAAACTATATAGGCTAATCAGTCTTGCCAGCCAATCGCCGTCTATTTTTGAGGCTAATTTAATATTTAAGTTAAATAATTTTTCCTTATTTTCTTGTAAGGAGGAAGAAAGTTGAATATTGGAGGCACCCCATGTGTGGTTACCGGATTTTAATTGAATGGAAGGAATAGTCACTTGACTTTGACCGAGGATATTTTGCCCCTGTAATACGCCTAAAAATAAAGGTGAAGAATAACTTTCTCCACTAAAGGAAATGGGTGCTATAGTTAATGCGCCATAGCCTGATTCAAGGGAGGCCTTAATTTCAGAAATACTTCCTTGGTATTTTTTTTGATGATTTTGCAAGCTATAAGTCCAAGGTTTCACCGTTAACAATTCATCAGAAAAATCTGAAACCGAGCCTTTAAAATTAAATAAAGCATTGGTAATTTCATTACTAATAAAGGATATATCAATATCTAGCTCTAAACCTTTTAAGGTAGTTTTAACATTATTATCAATAATATCGAAAGGTAACACATCAAATACATTTGATGCTGTGCCATCTTTATTTAAATAAGTAGTTAAAGTAACGTAATCATCTTTTAAGTCATCTAATTGATGATCTGCTAATTGGCGGATATCTTGTAAATTAAAGGTTGTGATAATTTTGCCGAAAGAAAATGTTTTTTCTTTATTTTGGGTTTTACCTTTAATAATTTCACTATGGGTTGGAATTTTAATTATTTCACCATTGGATACAAAAACTAAAATACCATCTACAATGGTATTATCTTGGTTTACTTTATTAACTTGCCAGTAAGCTTCTTCAAGTCCTTGATTGGTAAATTCTTTCAGCTCATATTTATTACCTTTTGCTTCAGCTAAAAATTTATTAATACCATCTTCTACAAGATTAGAGCTGTTTAAAAATAATCCAATCGTATTTTCTTTTACATTTTGCCAAGTGTCTCCGTCTGAACTTACAATTGCAACGCCAGCAACACCCGCAACCACTAATGCCCCAATACTTAATTTGCCTAATTTATTCATTTCTATTTTCCTTTTAAAAAGTTAAAAAGTGCCCACAAGATAACACAGAATTGGTTAATTTGTGGTATGTTTTTTAGGGTATTTTCACTCGTAGGATGATTTATCCTATTGTTCTTGGGCTACTTGTTGACCTCCTCACCTCCCTAAAGCGAAAGAATTCCTACTAGTTCCTATCTTCGATAGGTTACTTTCAGTGGGTTCTTGTTGCTGATGACTAATGTCATTCACTTCACAAGCTCTACGGGCAA